>Ga0105240_10000099_pt1 | contig 177984 bp, 195 predicted proteins | sample KBSC54metaG_FD_80426 | JGI IMG/M metagenome (GOLD analysis project Ga0105240, IMG submission 80426) | Corn rhizosphere microbial communities from Kellogg Biological Station, Michigan, USA - KBS C5-4 metaG | ecosystem: Host-associated > Plants > Roots > Rhizosphere > Soil | place: Michigan...
GCTTGTGGTCTATGTCACCCACGCCATAGTTATTTTTGCTGTATCATTGACTTTGCAAAATAGTCAGAACTTTGTCATTAATAGTGTACTGACTGCCGTGGTGATAGCTGCGGTATATGTGCTTGTTCAGGCGTGGCTGTTAGCGACGCAAACTGTTAAACTGCTCTCTGGCGCAACGTTACGTGCCGCCAGACAGTGGCGAGAGGAACCCTTATGATAAAGCAGCAAACTCATATTCATGATCATTTAGCAAAAAACGCAGCAGATTTTAGTGACAAGCCAGCATTTATTTGTAATGACCGCACGACAAACTGGCGCGAATTGTACAACGAAGTCGAAACCGCCGCTGCGTATATTGCTAATCTCGTACCTAACGACGAGCAACAAGTCATTGGGTTGCTATTACCAAATTCCTGGCAATTTGTCGTCGCATATTTAGCAATTGTCCGTGCCGGACACATTGCGCTGCCGCTTGACCCTAATTACAAAAAGCTCGAAATCGCGTCAATTACCGACCAAGTTCAACCTGCGCTAACAATTACTAACGCGACATTTGTCGCCGAAATTCCAACTCATTTTGCGACGCTTTTATTCGAAAATATTCCACAAAACAATCTGCCCGCGCCAACGCTGCGTCTGCCGGCAGAAGAACAAATTGCTAGCCTCCTTTTTACCTCCGGCACCACCGGCAAACCAAAAGTAACCGCCTACACCCACGCCAACCATTTGTGGAACATCGACGCGGTTAGCAATTTGTGGAAGTGGAACCACAAAGATTCGCTATTATTATCGCTGCCGCTGTCACATTGGCATGGTTTGGTTATGGGCATTGCGGGTGCTTTAAAGCACGGCAACACCGTGCATTTGCATGAACGTTTTAATGCCGAAGCCACACTCAAAGCATTGCAAAGCGGTACCGTTAGTCTATTTATGCATGTCCCAATCGCCTACTTTAAGTTGGTAGAATTCGCTGGCGATCAGCAGTTCGATATAAGCGGCGTACGCCTATGTATTTCGGGTTCATCGTATTTGCCGCCAGCAATTTGGCGTGGCTTTAAAAAAGCGTTTGGGCACGAAATTTTGGAGCGCTATGGTTCGTCAGAAACTGGCTTGATCGCTTCTAACACCCTCGAGCGCCGCAAACCCGGCGTTGTCGGCAAATTACTGCCTGGCGTTCAAATGCGCGCCGAACTAAACGGCGAACTTGCCATGCGTTCTGCTGGTCGCTTTTTAGGTTATTTTAAAAATCACGAAGCGACGCACAAAAACACCACGCCCGACGGCTGGTGGCTGACAGGTGATTTGGGTGAATTCGACGAAGACGGCAACCTTATTTTAAAAGGCCGCATCCAAGAAAAAATCAAAAAGCTAGGCTACACGGTGTACCCGCGCGATGTGGAATGGGCATTGCTGCAGCACGATGGCATTCACGATGTCGTCGTGGTTGGTTTGCAAGATAAAAACTCGCTTAGCGACCGCATTGCCTACTTTACAATTAGCGATATCGCCGAAGCGGACATCGAGGCCTTTTGCAAAGCCAACTTACCCGCCGCCTGGCGTCCAGACATTATTATGTGCTTACCCGAAATCCCCAAAACCCGCAGCGGCAAACCACAACTTGCTACGTTAAAAGCAATGGTTTCGGTTTAGCTTTTAAAAATTGAGTTCATGCGTCTTGAGGCTGGTTATTTATAAAGACTCTCATTCGCGATATAATAAAACCAATGACTGCGGAGGGGCCTATGACAAACGATGCTATAAAACTGGAACACGTCAGCAAAAAATTCGACGATTTTACTGCTGTTAATGACATCTCCCTAACCGTTAAAGAGGGTGAAATTTTTGCCTTTTTAGGGCCAAACGGTGCTGGCAAAAGCACTACAATTAAAATGCTGACGACGCTTTTGCGGCCAACTGGCGGCACGTTGGAACTCGCCGGCAATAATGTGGTGACGCACCCAGACGCGGCGCGCAAATCGTTTGGCGTTGTGTTCCAAGACCCTAGCCTAGACGACGATTTAACAGCGTACGAAAACATGACACTACACGCCGCATTGTACAGCGTACCAAAAACCGGTTTGCGTGAACGTATTGAACAACTTTTAGCGTTGGTCGAACTTAAAGAGCGTGAAAATCATTTGGTTAAAACTTTTTCGGGCGGCATGAAGCGCCGGCTAGAAATCGCCCGCGGTTTACTACACAAACCACACATTTTATTTATGGACGAGCCAACGCTAGGGCTCGATACGCAAACCCGCCAGCTTTTATGGGATTACGTTACAAAGTTGAGTCGCGAAAATGATATGACTATTTTTTTCACCACACACTACCTCGAAGAAGCCGAAATGGTTGCCGGCCGCATTGCCATTATTGACCACGGTAAAATTATTGCGCTTGGTACTGACCAAGAATTAAAACAGCAGACCGGCACAGACTCGCTCGAAAAAGCGTATTTAAAGCTAACCGGTACTAAAGTCCGCGACGAAGAAGTCAGCGACGCCGACAACCGCGCCAGCCGTATTCGTGCCAGGAGGATCCGCTAATGCGTATTATTTACCAATTGTGGCTGCGGCAAATTTTAAAATACGTGCGCAGCAAATCGCGCATTATTGGTGCTGTTGGTCAGCCGCTGCTGTTTTTGTTGGCGCTTGGTTATGGTTTAGGGTCGGTGTTCCAGCGCGCCGGTCAAGGTAATTACATTGAGTTTTTGGTGCCGGGCATTATTACTCAAACTATTTTATTTGCCTCAATATTTTGGGGCATCAACATTATTTTTGACCGCATTTGGGGCTTTTTAAAAGAAACAATGGTCGCGCCCGTTTCGCGCCTGCGCATTTTTGTGGGGAGCGTTTTGGGTGGCGCAACGACCTCGCTGTTGCAAGGTTTGTTGGTGCTTATTGTGTCGCTGTTCTTGGGCTTTCGCCCGTACAGTTGGGAAGGCGTACTTTTAGCGGCACTTATAATGGCAGTGCTGGCGGTTTCGATTACTAGTTTGGGCGCGGGCATGGGCTCGATTACCGATAACATTCCGGGCTTTCAGTCGATCAACCAGTTCTTAATTTTTCCGCTGTATTTTTTGTCGAGTTCGATTTTCCCAATCGACACCGCGCCAGATGTTTTAAAGATAATTGCGTCACTCAACCCAATTTCTTACGCGGTTGATGCCTTGCGGTTTGCGCTGATTAATCAGACGCACTTTGGGATTGGGCTGGATTTAGTGGTGTTGTTTGGCACAATGGTGGTGCTGATTGGGTTCGGTACGTTTTGCTTTAGGCGGATTCAAGCGTAAAGTGTGCCGGGTCTCGCAACGTTGCGAGACCCGGCACGTGGCCATTACTTGGTGTGACCCTGCTTGAGTTTGCTGGCGGGCACGACGACTTCGGTTTTATTGTCGCCCTTGACGACTTCGAAGTTGTCGCCATCGCCACCAGTGTGGCTGTCGACCCGCACCGTCTCACCGGCCTTCACAGACTGGCCCTTGCCGTCGGTGTGGTCCTTTGTGACCTCGGCCTTGCCGGGCCAGACGTTCTGACGTTCCATGGTGCGTACCTTCCTAGTCGAAGTCGCCAACGTTCGTTCGGAACTCGGTGCCATCCGTCAGTTGTAGCATGTAATTATCGCTACCAAGGTTACCCGACACGACGACCGCTCGTGTACCGATTGGTAGCTCGCCCTTGATCGTGTTGACCGGTCGATTGAGTGTGACTTGCTTGCCCATAGTGGCATCCTCGGGGCGCACAACGCTCCTTACTAGTCAGGGTTACCGGTCCTAGGGTCACGGGGACGTTTGTAGTCGCCGTCACCTGTCGTACCGACAATTTCGTCGTCGTTAGGCGCGGTCACTTCCACCCCTTGCAATGTTCGTAATCTTATGGCCTTAAGCACTATAAACGAAACTTATGTGACCGTGCAAGCCTAAGCTTTATAGGTAATGTGTTCGATGCCAAGCAATTGTCGTTTTGCCTCTAGTCCACCAGCAAAACCATTCAGCGTATTGTCGCTGCCAAGTACGCGATGGCACGGCACAATAATGCACATTGGGTTGCTGCCAATGGCGGTGCCTACGGCGCGCACGGCTTTTGGATTGCCAATTGCCGTAGCAATTTTTTGGTAGCTGGTAGTTGCGCCGTACGGAATTTTTTGCAGCTCCTGCCATACACTTTTTTGGAACGGCGTGCCATGCAAAATGTATGGCACATCAAATGTGGTGCGTTTGCCGGCGAGGTATTCATTAAGTTCGGCAACGACCGTGAAGAATTTGCTAGCATCTTCGGTCCAATTTGGCTGTGGTTTTGGGCTGCGTTTAAATACTTGCCAATGCACGCCGTGTAACGTTTTGCCGTCGCCAATAAAAAGTAATGTGCCGACTTTTGTAGGGATATATGCGTAGTACATTTAGGCTCCTTTATTATTGAGTGACGCCCACAGCAACATGGCAGCGTAGCTTCTCCAGGGTTGCCAGGCGGTGGCGTGGGTAAGTAGTTGCTTTTCGGTTAAGCGGATGCCGGGCGTGTGGGCTTTTTGCAATCCTAAATCGCCGGCCGGAAAAGCATCAGGCCAGTGCAAAATGCGCATGCGTAAATATTCGGCAGTCCATGGGCCGATGCCGGGCGTGGCAATAAGTTGGTCGTAGAATTTTTGTGGGTCGCGTTCGTGCAAATTAATGTCGCCTTTTTGTACTTTTGTGGCGAGTTCCCAAATAGTTGCGGCCCGTTTGCCGGGCATGCCGCAGGATGCAATCGCTGCAGGCGAACTGGCGGCAAGTGCGTTTGGTGTCGCGCCAATTGTGTTAATAAGGCGGCGCATAATTGTTGTTGCGCCGGCGACGCTCACCTGCTGACCGACAATAGCTCGCACTAACATTTCAAACGCGTCCCAACAGCCGGGAACACGCAGTCCCGGGTGCGCGACAGTAATAGGTTGCAAGATTGGGTCACGGCTGAGGCTTTCGGCGATAGCCGTTGGATTAGCATCGAGGTCAAACAGGGCACGCACACGGTGTAAAATATCATGTGTTTGGGCGGCGAGTTCGACGGGGATCGTAATGTAGAGGCTGCGCTTTTCGGGCACATTACGTACGCTTACTGTGTGGTTGTCAATAATGCGGTTGTACGTGTTGTTTTGGACAGCTTCGGTCGGCGTAGCGCGCCCTGCAATAAACGCCAGTGCTGCTTCCCAATTAAATGGCGGACGGTAATCGGCCCGCAACGTCATTGTAGGTGATGTTTTAGGTGTGCGTTTGCGCAGTTGTGCGGGCGTGAGCCCATAATGGCTGCGCATCTGGGCGATCAAACGACTTTGTGAGCCAAACCCAGCAGCATAGGCGACCTGCAACACTGGCATGGCCGTATCTTGTAATAATTGTTTTGCGAATAATAGTCGACGCGTTGTCGCGTAGGTTTTTGGCTCGACGCCGTATGTGGCAATAAATAATCGACGACTTTGGCGACTGCTAAGACCAATTTTTTGACTGGCGGTTTCAAGCGTTTCGTCCATAAGCAATGTTTCATCAATATGCGCAGCAAGCGCCTGCGCTGGCGACGAAGTTACTTGGTAATTTGCTGGCGCGCGCTCTGGCCGACAGCGCATGCAGGGGCGATAACCGGCCGCTTCGGCCTCAGCTGGTGTGCGCACAAAACGGCAATGTTCTTTTTTGGGTGGATGAGTCGGACAAATTGATCGACAGTAGATTCGTGTGGTCTTAACGCATATAAAAAACAAGCCATCAAACCGAGGATCGTGGGCGCTGACTGCGGTGTAGCAAATGTCTATGTTAAGTTCCATGCGCCAATAATAACAAACTATATTTGCCAGAATGCGCGTTTTCGGACATAAGTTTGACGAGCTACGCGTCGCGGAGTACTTGCAAGTCGATTTTTTTCATTTTTTGCATGGCATCCATGGCGCGAGCGGCTTTAGCGGGGTCGCTGCTGCCTATATAATTAAGCATTTCGGTTGGGATAATTTGCCACGACAAGCCAAACTTGTCTTTAAGCCAGCCACACGGACCTTCTTGACCGCCATCTGTTAATTTTGTCCACAGGTCGTCAACTTCTGCTTGCGAGTCGCAGTTTACAAAAAACGAGACTGCCTCATTAAAAGTATATTCTGGTCCACCATTGAGAGCGATAAACTGCTGGCCATTAAGTTCAAAATTCATTGTCATGACACTACCTTCTGGTCCCGGCCCAGCTGCGCCATATCGTGTTGTGTCTGTAATTTTGCCGTCTTTAAAAACAGTCATGTAAAAATTAACTGCTTCTTCGGCGTCGTCGTCAAACCATAAAAATGGCACAATCTTTTGCATTACGATTCCTCTTATGCTTTTATTGTAGCAGAAACCAATAATCACTCTGTTATAACATGGGTGGCTATGGTAGCATTAACGCTTAGTAAAGATAGGTTTTATGGAACAGGCAGCAACTCATCACGCAAGTAAATTTACGACCCGGCAAAAAAAGATTGCCTTACTTATTGTGGCGCTGGCGTTCGTCATGGACTTGGTTGATTCGACCATTGTTAACATTGCTATTCCATCTATCCAAAGTAATCTGGGCGCAAGTTTTGCAACAATCCAGTGGATGGTTGCCGGCTATTCGCTAACCTTTGCCCTGCTTATGATCACTGGCGGCCGTATGGGTGATGTGTTTGGTTACAAAAAAATGTTCTTAATTGGAGTGGCTGGATTTACTGTTGCATCGCTGCTGTCTGGCGTGGCGCCAACGTCACTTGTTTTAGTCATTGCCCGTTTGTTGCAGGGTGCAATGGCAGCACTTATGGTCCCACAAGTTATGTCGCTCATGCAGGTAATGTTTAAACCCCAAGAACGCGGCAGTGTTATGGGATTATTTGGTATGTTGGGCGGTTTGGGCGCCTCGCTTGGTCCAATTATTGGTGGACTTGTATTAAAGGCCAACCTATTTGGTTGGGATTGGCGACCAATATTTTTGCTGAACTTACCGATTGGCATTTTTGCACTGATAGCTGGTATGCGTTACTTACCAGAGGGCAAATCACCGCACCCACTACATCTCGATATTAAAGGCACATTTATGGTAATTGTGGGCTTGAGCTTGCTTGTTTTCCCACTTATAGAAGGCCGTGATCTTGGTTGGCCAGTTTGGACGCTTATAATGATGGCGGCTTCGGTCCCTGTGCTCGCCATATTTGGTTGGTATGAAACACGTAAGCATGGTCGTGACCAATCGGCGCTAATTGTGCCTTCGCTGTTTAAAGTTAAGACTTTTATAAGTGGTTTGGTGTTGAATATTTTACTCGAATCTGTGATGATTGGGTTCTTTTTGACACTTACCTTACTCATGCAAATTGGCCTTGGCTTTAGTCCAATTGTTGCTGCCTTAACAGGGTTACCGACGGCGTTTGGTATGACGATTAGTTTTGTTCTTGTCGGTCAAAAACTAGTTGTTAAATTTGGACGCAATGTTATTGGTATTGGGTGTGCGGTTTTGGCAGTAGGTTTATTGTATGTTGGCTGGCTGGTGAGTTCGTACGGTACAAGCACGTCGCCATGGGCGTTTGCGCCTGGTTTGTTTGCGGTTGGTATGGGACTCGCGACAATTATGGCGCCGATTTTTTCGGCAGCTTTGCAAGATGTCGACCCAGGTCACGCGGGTGCTGCGTCTGGCGTACTCAATGCCGTACAGCAAGTTGGTGCGGCTATTGGCATCGCAATAATTGGTGTTATCTTTTTTGGACAACTGACGAATAATGCGTCAACAAGCTTTGACTCTGCGGTGCCACAGCTTCGCCACGATTTAGGTGCTGCGAACATTCCTGCGCCTAGCCAAGACATAATTGTGAGCGCTGTTCGTGCTTGTTTCCGCGATCGTACGACTGAAAGCGATAGTTCGGTTGTGCCGCCGAGCTGCGAAAATCCATCAACTATGGACGCACCTGAATCTATACAAAAGGCAATTCAAGATAGCGCCGCCACCGCCGCAAAAAATGCCAACGCCGCCAACTTTGCCGCTGCGTTCCGTGCTAGTGTTGTGTACACGCTTACTCTGTTAGTTGTGGCGACTGCGCTTAGCTTTACGCTGCCTCGCAAATTTAACGTTTCGTCAGGTGAAGGCGTAGCCTAATGGCTGCCGAACAAAAACGTCCGGCAAGCGTTGCTGCTGATCTCAAGCGTTTAACTGGATTCAGTGATGGCGTTATGGCTGTCCCAATGACTATTTTGGTTTTGGAAATCAAAATTCCAACCAGTCCTGATATTTCGGCGCTTGTGCCACTTATTCCAATATTTTTTGTGTATGCGCTTAGTTTTTTGCAGATTGGCTTATACGTCAACAACCATCACTATTTATTGCGGGCTGCCAAGTATGGCAGTAGCGCTATTATGTGGTCGAATTTAGTATTTTTGTTCTTTTTGTCGCTACTGCCGTTTGTTACTGGCTGGATGGGCGAACACTTTACTAGCCCCTGGACAACTGCCCTGTTTGGCGTCGACGCTTTATGTGCGGGTATTGCTTATAACTGGTTGCAGCGGGCAGTCATGGCGACTCGCGACACGCAATCGGTAACCGCCGCCGGTTTGAGTGCCGATGTAAAAGGTATCGCATCATTGGTTTTATATACCATTGCAATTCCGCTTGCGTTTATAAACCATTTGATTTCGGATGTTATTTATGTTGCGATTGCCGTTATGTGGATTATCCCTGATAGCCGCATTGAACGCTTGCTGCGCGCTGAATAGTAAATTGTTTTTTATAAAATACTACTGTAATATGTAAAATGCTTCATGTATAGTGAAGTAGTCTGTTACGGTGGGCATTTACGAGTTATGTGCAGTGACGCCAATCTACGCAAGGAGGTTGTCATGACCGATGTTGCCCCAACCCAGTCTGTCAGTTGGGAGAATGGTAAGATCATCGAGATCGTGCTGCATTACGTTCCAAGGCTTGATGGTGCCGATGCTGAAATCATCGAGTTCACGGAGTTTTGGCAAAATATCCGAGTACTGGCTGGCGTTGCAAGCGAACAAGCGTCCTTCCCCAGCGACATCAGCGGGCGTATCAGCCCCAGCGGTATCCAGGGGAAAGAAACTTGTTTCGATCAGCTTTATGCAAGGCAGAACCAGTTGGTGACACGGTCGCTGATCAAGGAGATCATCGAAATCATTACTTTCGGCATGAACGATGACGGCAAGATTAGCCAAAGTTACGCCGCGTCGCTGAACTACCTGATCTCGTGGTTTTACCAGAGGCTGGGTTGGCGGTTCAGTGTTGTGCTTACGTGATCGAACGCCCAGGCGATGCCAAGCGGGAGGCAAACGGTGCGACGTGCTGATGTTAGGTTCGAAACAACACCAGTCGATGTCAACAGACCTCCGTACAAACTGACTTTCGTACATCAGTACGACAAGGATGACGTGTTTGGCGCTAGGGGCTACGATGTGGTCCGTACGCGGTACGCCGAACTTGTTCGCAGGGCGGGCGTTGGCGCACGCAACATGACCGCCACGCACATGTCTGAAAGTTTTAGTTTTTGCGGTGTCAAGACGCCCGAGCTGTTTTTCGAGCGACTGGTCCAGCTGGCGGATGGCGTCGAACTCACCCTCGAGTTACTCGACAAAATCATCGAGCTTGCCGAGCTGCATTTTTACATCGGCGAACTGGCGTGCACTCAGGTATTTACGTTGTACGATTACATGATTCCACGCATCGGGACGTTTGTGTACGTCGAAACCATTACCAAGTAGTAACAGACTCCGGGACGGCCGCCTGTATAAACACGCAGTCGTCCCGCGGTCACCCTGTTTTATTCACGAAGTAAACCAAGGTGATTGACATAACCCATTGTTTGGTATAAGGTTTATGATACTCCGCAAATGTTCGCAGGACTGTTACCACGACAAAGGAGCTACATGCCGAACGAGAGGCTGGAGTTTGACCAACCCGTCAGCGAAAAAGACCTCGTGATCCTTGTATCATGCAGGCACATCTACGACGCAGATGAAGTTTTTGGTGCAGCCGGTCCCGAGGAAGCCATGGCGCAGTTACGACAAATGGCCGAGCGTGGTGGTTTTGGTACCTACAAAAGTGGCCCAAGCCTTTTGGGCGATTCGATGACTATTTACGGAGCAAACGGCGCTCACGAATTGCTTGTTCGCCTCATTGAACTCCTACACCAAAGAGTGTTGACCTACCCGCTTTATGTGGAGGCTACCAAGCTGTTGGAGCGACACATCCGCCCGCGTGAACCAGGTTGCACGCAACAATATTCTGTGTGTCGTTACCTATTTTGGCGTATGGGGACGATGGTGCTTATTGAGGGCAGGCGGCGTGCGTGACAAGCTGCGGGACGGCCGTGTATGTTGGCTGTCCCGCTGTCTTCTAATTTGGCAAATCAGTGATTTTAGGTGACGATTTGACTTGACTTACGGGGCAACCAGCCTCATAATTCATTGCTGTCATAGATGATGCACGACGACCTAAGGGGTGTCGCATGGTCTTTTTTAATGTCGCCGAAAGGTGGCGTGAAGCATTGCGACGTCACGGCGAAACAGCCGTGATGCTCTATGTTGCCGCTTCGTTCATTTTGGTGCTTAGTGTTGTTGGCTTTGTTTTGAATGTTACGGGCAACGCGCCCGAGATAAAAACCCAGCAGCATTCTTATTCATCTATGACCACGTTTGACGCGCGATAATTTCGCGCCATCCTCCGCCACCGCAGATCCACTAAGGAACTCTGCCATGCTGGCGGAGTTTCCTTTTGGTATTATAGATTAGTACATAGTAGCCCTTGCTTTAGGAGGCCGGGTGAAAAAACAGGATGCGCTTACTTGGGCAGCCCAACTAAGCGGCGAACACAGTGATGACATAGATGTCTACTTTTGTGTTTATGGCGAAGGCATTGAAATTGCCCTCACCTGGCAGGCGGAAGACGGTAGTAATCCTTGCACCTATACAATTACGCGTATCGCGCAATCGCCAGCGCTTGATTGGTTGCCGACGGCAGAGCGTGAAGGTTCTCAAATTGTCGACACGCCCAATGGTCCTATGCGCAAAGATCCTGGCCTTAACGGCGGGGCGCTTTTGTATGAGTGCGAAGTGCGTAGTGATAGTAACGCCTTTGAGCCATACACTGTCTACACGCTGTTTGTTATGGAGTACGCGGATTACGCGTACGGAAAGCTACAAGAACTGGGACTGTCGCCTGAGGTAATTGAAAGGCTTTTCGACACCATCAAGCCTCGTTATGCCCTGCATGCGTACACATTTTACACAGAACTTGTCGCTTGCATGGGCCCAAGGACACATGAATTGCTGTTGTTGTTGCTGAAAATAGATTCTTCGGAACGCGAACAAATATTGCGCGCCGAGGGGTTTAAAGGCACACTGCTCGCGGCGCGCACACTCTATTCTCAGCTCCGTGGCGCGCTGGTCTTGTGCAAAGCAAAGGTCGCACCTAAGGCTATTGATGGGTGAACTATGTGCAAAGGGGCCGGCGGTTACCGACCCCTTTGTCATTGGCTAAATGTGTAATTTGTCGTGGACTTGATTATACGAATCAAGTGGCATTATGTTGTAATCGCTATAAAAAGCTTTTTTGCTTTCTTCTGGCGCTTGAGTAACATCGTATTGTGTTTTAAACACGCCACGCATCGTGCCAGCTGCGACTGGATCGCCTTGTGTGTCGGACCACGGTGTTGGGAGGTCATAGTTAACGACAATATGATCACCAATATGGAAATCGGCAAGTGTTGCGGCCGTCCCCTGTTTAAATAAATGGAGGTCCGCGGTGGCGATTTGGCGCGTGTGCATTTGGTCGCCCCACTTGTAGGCAAACGCAATACCAGATGGCGACGTTGCGGTGACTGTTGCGGCTTCTGTGCTATTGCCGGCTGTAGGTTGTGCTTTAAAGAACGCCACAGTTGCATCATATTCGCATTGTTCTAGTAACGCCTGTTGCAGGTCTTTTGCGCTTATATGCGGATTGCCCAAAATTTTAAATTGGACGTTGTGGCGGTCGGTGTTATCGACGCCGGGTGGCAAATTACCTTTGCAGCTCGATAAGTCGACGCTTAAAACCGAAGCGTCTTTTTGGCTCACCTGCACTGTTCCATTAAACCAGTTCACTGCGGCGTACGCGCCAACTGCGCTGAGGCTTATAGCGGCTACAGCAATTGCCGCACCCATTGGTTGCTTTACAAATTGGGGTATGTTCATAAAAATCCTTTTTATGTGCTGCCAATGCCGTTGGCGTTCTTTGGCAGCGATTGAGCGACGAAATGTCTGCTCTGTAAAATTTACACTGAGTTCGCGACGAGGCGCTATGTGTTGGCTCATTGCAACATCTCCTTTAACGTAAGTTTTGCCCGGCCCATCCACCCCTTTACTGTGCCGGTCGTGGTGCCTAAAAGTTCGGCGATTTGAGCGTAGCTTTTACCCTGCCAATACCTCAGGCGAATTACCTGCTGTTGGTTGGGTGGCAATGTGGCAATTGCCATGGCGAGCTCGTTATCTTTGGCGAGTTGGTCGGTATTGGGCAATGTACTAATGATGGCTGCAAGTTCATCGTCGGTCAGCGGACGCGCTTGTTGTTTGCGCAATTGCTGCAGGGCGATGTTTGTAGCGATTTTGTACAACCAGGTGCTAAAACGGTAGCGCGAGTCGTAGCGTTCAAGATACATATAAGCTTTTATGAACGCTTCTTGCGCAATGTCTTCAGCCTGATCCTCGTCACGGACGAACTTGAAACAATGGTGATATAAGCCTGTTTTGTAACGGTCAATCAACACTTTGTATTGTGCCGAATCGCCGTCCAGTATGCGCTTTATAAGCGCTGGTTCATTTTGTTCCATACTTGGTATATGCGGTGAGTAATAAAAAGGATACATGTTTTTGTGACGGTGGTCAGGCGTGGGCCCGACCACCATTTGTCACACGTTCATTTTTTGACCTTGCAGCCAGCGATCGGCGTAGTCTACAAAGGCCATGCCAAAGAGATGGTCGATTGTGCCGTGCTTGGTCAGTGAGTTGAGCGCGTCAACCATCAACCATTGCCACTCATCGTCAGAGCCAGCGGGCGGCGTTAGCCGTTGCCGTTTTGGACTGAGCGATGTGTTTTTGGTGATAGCGTCGAGAATTTCTTGATTGTTGAGTTCGACCCCCAGCTCGCTCGTGTACTTGTTGAATGCAATGCGCAGAAGCAGCACTAACCGCGTCTTTTCGTCGAGATCGACGGGCAACGCTTTACTTATATGCCTTAACAACGTTTCCACATCATCCCCTTAATGAACGTGCATTGTAAGCGTCTCATACTTTGGTCAATAATTGCAAAATTACTACGACTCGTCGTATACTTACCTGATAGTTTTTAGGGGGCTTATGGGTGAACAATTCCCGTTTGAGGGCACTGCGCCAAATATGTTTTCGGGCGCCGAACTTGATAAACGCTACGCAGTTTTGCACGCCACAGAAGAGCGCACGCACACAACCAGTGACGGCACCTTTGTGTGGCACTACGAAGATGTCAAAGAGATTTTAGAGGCCAAAACAGCAGGACTTACCAAAGCAAATTCGCTCGACCCGCTTGATGGGTACGCTAAAATTGCCATGAATCCGTTAGCGATTCCGCCTTTTGTGCGTCATTTAGTGCCACTGCCAGCAAAGGCCACGGCTAATAATATAGACCACGAGCGGCATGATAAAATTTGGCAAGCTATGGCCGGCCCAGACGGTTATTTTAGAATAAAAGAAACGGCAGAAGCCGAAGAGGCCATGGTCGGTCATTTTAACGCTGCATACGAGCTCGGCAGAATTGCCATCGAAAATGGCCGCGATATTATTGATATCTCGGGTATAGTGGCGCCTAAATTCGCCGCTAGCGTTATGACAGAATGGGTCGGTTTACCACTTGAGGAAGCGGGTATGGTTGAAATTTGGAGCCGTTCACAGTCTGGTTTGCTTGGTCGCCATTACACCAACTGGCGCGAGCAAGCCGAAGCCGTGCGTGGTCTAGGTAATTTATTTACTGCTAGCAAAAACCTTGTGCGAGCACGGCTTAAAGATCGTACAGATGATTTCCCGAGTCATTTGCTCAATGCCGGTGTTTCGCCGCGCGATACTGTGGCGGCACTCGCCAACTCACTTGCAGCCGGCGTTTTTACCGTAAGCGGCACTATAGAACGAGCGTCCGTTGATTTGCTTGGTCCGCAGCGTGAGCTCTACGCTCAACTTGCCGATCCGGATCGCCTGCGTAAAATCGGTCGTGAAGCTTTGCGCCGCACGCCCGGTCTAATTATGTGGAAAGCTGGCGCCACGCAAGAAGTCACTTTGGCTAGTGGCACAACTCTGCAGCCCGGAACCATTTTTGCTATGATCGAAGCGGCCAACCGTGACCCTAACGTATTCACTCAGCCGAATGACTTTTTGCCCGACCGCAAAGGAGCCCAACCACTCACCTTTGGTCAAGGCGAGCATATTTGCCCGGGTCAATGGATCGCTCGGCTTGGTCTGCAGGTCTTTTTGCGCGAACTTCAGCAAAAGGCACCCGAAGCAACGCTAATTCCTGTTCGGCGCAGTCAACCTGCACCCGATCTCTTATTTAGTGGCGCTGATGTTGTAATTGCGGCATAAAATATGCAAGTTATTGGCGGTTAGCTAATAACCAGCCCCGCGTCAATATGAGTGATTTACCAAAGTCAAACCAAAAAGCCCCTAACATGGGGCTTTTTGCTACTAACATTTACTAATGTGTGGCCGAAATAGTCTTGCCGTTTTCGGCTGCTGGTGCTGCTACGACAATGCGGTTGTTGGCGTCCTTTGAAATCTTGTAACCAGTACCGTTTGTGGCGCAGGTGGTCGAGCATTGAGGGTCTTTTGGAATCGAGACGATATATTTTTCGCTGGTTGTGACAGCGCTAAGGTCGACAAGACTGGTGCAGCTAGCAGCGCCTGTGGCACAGACTTCAGTTGCTGTTGTGGTAACGCCGGTTGGTATACTGCCGTTATTGTCGAGCGAGTATTGATATACTGCGTTCAAAATAGTGGTGACATCGGCCTGACGTTGCGCGTTGCGCGTGTCGCCAAGGTTTTTGCTTGGGTTAATGGCTATAATTACAATGCCTGCCAAAATAGCGATAATTGCGACCACCAGTAACACTTCGAGGAGTGTAAAGCCAGCTTGTCGTTTTATTTTTGTAACGTATTGTTTCATCGCCTACCCTTTTTTACGTTATATTCGCTTAGCTTACATCTTGCCACGACGTAATGCTTAAGCTTGCTGAGTTTATTGTAACATAGACCTTTATCTTTATGACAACATTATTTATCGTACTATTTTCGTGTCAATTGTCTAAAGTTACATGTGCTGTACCGAGCGTCAGCTGCTACTGTGCAGCTGCTTTTTTGTTGCAAGTCCAATGTTGTGACTTAGGCTATACATGCTATTATTTATCTTATGAATACGAATCTTTTGTTAGCAATTAATGGTTGGGCTGGTCACAACCATTTGCTCGACGCTATTATGGTTTTTTGTGCCGTGTATCTTATTTTTATAGTTTTTGCGGCGGCGCTAGGGTGTGTTATTTATCTTGCCTACCAACGTGAATGGCGCGAGCTAATTTATTTTGCTGCGGCCTTAGTGGTAAGCTTTGCCGTTTTGTACTTGCTTGGCCATTTTGTTAACGAAAACCGCCCATTTGTCACCTATCACCTACACCAACTTGTCGCCCACGCCACGGGTAAATCATTCCCGAGCGACCATACTACAGCCACGGCCGCAATTGGTTTTGCCCTACTCCTTTTGACGCGCTTTAAAAAGATTGGCGCAGCAATTGCTTGCGTCGCAGCGCTGATTGGGTTTGCACGTGTGTTTGTTGGTGTGCATTACCCATTTGATATTGTCGGTGGCCTTTTTGTTGGCCTTGCTGGCGCGTTAATTGTTTTGCTCGCAAAAAAGCTGCTTACCAAAAACGCTACACGACGCGAATACCACTCCAAAAATTAGTTGCCTAAAAAGCCGTCTTTTTGGCGACGCCATAAATCGGCGTAAATGCCATTATGGACAATGAGCTCATCGTGTGTACCGGTTTCGGCAACGGTGCCGCCATCCATAACAAGAATACGGTCAAGATGTTTGAGTGTGCTTAGGCGGTGGGCAATAACAATAGCGCTGCGATTTTTCATGACTTCGGCGAGTGCCGCTTGTATACGCTGTTCGCTGACGCTGTCCAAGGCGCTGGTGGCTTCGTCGAGCAAAACCAGCGGTGCATGACTTAACATGGCGCGAGTAATTGCAATGCGTTGGCGTTGGCCACCGCTTAATTTTACGCCGCGTTCGCCTACAAGCGAGTCAAACCCCTTCGGCAACTGTTTTATAAAGTCCAATGCCTGCGCGCGGCTGGCGGCCATTTGCAGTGCTTCGTCATCTACCTTGCCAGCGCCGTATACAATGTTGTCGCGGACTGTTCGGTTAAATAAACTTGTGTCTTGTGGTACATAAGCGCAGTTTTGGCGGATACTTGCCAAAGACAAGTCCGCAATATTATTGCCATTAAAGCTAAGTTCACCACCGGTTGGTTCGTGCAGACCCAAAAGCAAGCTCACGATTGTGCTTTTGCCGGCACCACTATGACCGACAATGCCCACATGTTCGCCGGCGGCAACCGTAAAGCTAAGGTCGTGAAGCACAGCGCGCTCTGGCTGATCGGGGTACGCAAATTGCACGTTGTTAAATGTAATGGCAAGTTTGTCAGTTTTGAGATCGTGCCCACCGCTGCGTTCAGGCTTGTCGGTCAGTAAGTTTTCGATGGCATTTTTAAGAGTGCCAAAATTACGGATGAGCGAATCGAGCTCGGCACTCAACGCCCAAATCGTTTCGCTAGCACTGCTAATATAAGTGACAAATAGCGCAATGCTGCCCACGCTCACTTGTCCCTGTGTATATAAATAAACGGTTAAAGCTAAGGCGACACCGCTAACGATCGCAGCACTGTTGCCCTTAAAAGCGTTTGTCCATGTGCCATACAACCAGGCGCGACGGTAACGGCGGATTGATTCTTGTTGGAATGGTTTGAGCTCGTTGACTTCACTGTTTTGTGCATTAAAAATGCGCACTGGCAAGTGGTTAGCAACAGCATCGACAACGCGGCCAGACACGACACTCGTGGCTTCGCTGCGGTACGCGACCATAGTTGCCTGGCGTTTGCCACGAACGTATAAGACAATAACAAGCGTAATAAGCCAAACCGCAAAAATCACGGCCAACTGCCAGCTGGTAATTGCTAAAAAGATAAAAACGACGATAAAACTAAATATGTTGACCCAAATCGCCCAAATAAAGTTTTCGATGACATCGCGTACCATGTCGGTAGCACTATTAATCCAATAACCAATCTGTCCGCTACTAGTATTTACAAAAAAGTCGTGTGGTTTTTTGAGTACATTATCAAAAAGTGCGGTGCGGACTGATTCATGTAATTGGGGTAAAAAGCTCCAGACAACAAGTTCGCCCAGGCGCCATAGCCACTCGTCTAGTAGCCGTGCGGCAATAAAGAAACCGATCAATTGCCAGATGTCTGTCATGGCTTTATGTGCAACCAGCGCATCAATTAATTTGGCAGCAATGTACGGAGTTGCCGTGTAAAAAGTCATGCCAGCGGCGCTCAAAATAAAGAACCACACAAACTTGCCGCGAAACGGGCGCAGCATACGTAAAAAGAATTGCGTTGTCGTGGTTGGTAATTGTTGCATACCGTACAATAATGCCACATCTGTTGGCGAGGCGCAATGCTATGCGCATCAACCAATAAGCCGTATAATTTTTAAACAATATGGCAAGTGTACAAAGTTCGGCAATTAAAGTGGCGCTTAGGCTAGCAAAAATTTTGCGAACGCCGCTTACGGCTGACAATTTGGCTCAAAAACGTGCAGCGTATGCGCGGTTAGTAAAATATTTTCCGGTCAGTCAGTCAGTGGTTATTAATCCTGTTAATGCTGACGGCGTAAAAGCCGAATGGTTAACCACAACTACCTCGCGCCCAACCAAAATTATGCTATTTATGCATGGTGGCGGTTTTGTTTTTAATAGTACAAAATTGCACCGCGATTTGATTGCGCGTATTGCGAGTAGCGCACGAGTGACGGCGCTATCAATTGATTATTCGTTAGCGCCCGAAAACCCATTCCCCACGGCATTAAATGAAGTCGTCACGGCATATAAGTGGCTACTTAGCCGCAATGTGCTAGCGAAAGATATTGCTTTGGTCGGCGATTCTGCGGGCGGTTCGCTGGTGCTATCTGCGCTCCACGTTTTACGTGACGAAGGGCAGCCACTGCCCTGCTGCGCCGTAGCTATTGCGCCGGCCACTGATGCCACGCGGGTTGATGCTGGTGACGTATTGCAACCAACCGAAGATCTTTTTATAAATCCGCAGACTCTCACGTTTTTTATTGATGCCTATTTTAAGGACACGCCGCACGATCATCCCCATGCATCACCGCAACACGGTTCGCTAAAAGGCTTTCCGCCTTTGTTGCTGCACGCCGCAAAAAATGAAACACTGCATACTGACGCGGCACGTTTTGTTGCAAAAGCCAAACAGCACGGCGTCGACGCCCGGCTATACCAAGCTGACGGGTTGTGGCACGTATGGCATTTGTATGCGCGGTATTTGCCAGAAGCGCGAGCGGCAATTCGCGATATTGGCCATTTTATAAATCAACACATTACAACGGAGCGCGTACATGGCAAAAATCAGCATAGGCAATCATGAAGCCACGGCGTTTGTCGCTGGCTTTACGCTAATGGCATTCGAAATGGTTGCCTCACGCATTTTGGCACCAACCATTGGCACGTCAATATATGTTTGGACAAGTGTTATTGGCATTATGATTGCTGCCCTCGCTGCAGGCTACGCTGCAGGTGGCTGGTTGGCCGATAAACGCACTGCGCCGCAAGACATCGCCTGGCTGTCGCTGGCCAGTGCTATAGCAATGACCACTGCGTTGCTTGTGTACCCATCTTTGCTGGCGACGCTCAGCGTTGCGTTTAATGATCAACGCGTGCAGGGCGTTATTGCAGCATGCGTGTTATTTTTGCCGGCCAGTTTTTTGTTGGGTATGTTGAGCCCGTACCTTGCACGGTTGCAAGTAAAGTCGCTCGACACTACCGGTCGGTCAGTGGCGCGTTTGAGTGCGCTCAATTCAATAGGCGGTATTTTGGGCACATTCTGCGTTGGATTCATTTTATTTAGTGTTATTGGATCGCGCGAAACGCTAACATTTTTAGTTGTTCTTATGGTATTGGTGAGTTGGCTTAGCGTGCCCCGTCATCGTGTGCGCTGGCGGTTGTGGGTTACAGGCGTACTTTTGTTTGTCGTTTTGTTGCAAGTTGCAGTTGCTGCACGTGCTCTTCAGCCTGTGCAAATTGATACCGCGACGGCGCACTACACGGTTGTCGATGCACTTTATAATAAGCGGCCAGCGCGGCTTTTGCAGACAGACCCACGTGGCTATCAGTCTGGTATTTACCTTGATAATTCTGGTGACTTAGCGTTTGATTACACTCAAAGAATGGCTCAAATTGTAGCTGCCGCGCCGCAAAAAGCGCGCATATTGGTTGTTGGCGGCGGTGTATTTACGTTGCCAGAATATTTAGGGCGGCATTACCAAGGTTCACATATTGACGTCGTAGAAATTGATCCGCAATTGCAAGATATCGCCAAAAAATATTTTAATTATGTGCCACCGGCGAATGTAACCACGTATGCTACCGACGCCCGTGCATTTTTGGCCAAAGCGCCGACCGCACAATATGATGTTATTTTGGTTGATGCTTTTGATGGTGATTCGGCAATGCCATTTTCGCTTGCGACCAGTCAGTATACAAACCAGCTCGCGCGAGTCGCAACGCAAAATGCAGTTATTGCTGCAAACATTATTGGTGCGCCGAGCGGTGTCTGCGCACCCTTAACTGCAAGTATTAATGCGAGTTATCGCAGTGTTTTTAGTCAGGGAATGCTGTTACGCGTTGGCGATCGTCAGCCGTCAGTTGTGCAGAATATCATTGGTATTTATGCAAATGCGCATCTTAATTGGGCACAAAGTTTAGGCCAGCAACTGCAGCCAATAGCTGCACAGCCGACACGACTGACTGATAATTTTGCGCCGATTGAAGCGTTGTGGCAGAGTTGTAAATCTGCCAATTAAACAACAGGGCTGGAGTCTGGCCAACGCCAAACTCCAGCCCGACTATCGCCAACCAGAGCTACCAGCCGTCTGGGCTATATGTCTTTTTTGGTTGTGGCGGTTTTGGACAGATGAGCCGGGGTATGCTACAGCCCTCTCCATGTTCGTGCTCGGTTTTAGTGCAGACCTCGGCGCCGCCACATTTATTTCTCTTATGCGTATGCAGCGTAATGTTGCATGTTGGTTCGTTCCACCAGCACCCAGCTACATGTTCGTGCACTTCTTCGGCCATGGCTCCTTGCCGATCATTTGGTTGGTGATGCGTCATTCATTAAAGCAAAAATTTATCTGTTTTGCTACTTTACAGACATTGCTCTGCGCGGTTTAATAAGAGCTAATGGTTAAACACGCCGCCGGCTAGCGGTGTATAATTTGGAGCCCCCATGGAAGCCGAACCCACCACTGCACAACCCACCGAACAAATGACCGAGCAACCAGCTAAGCAGCCACAACAAACCGACATTTTTGCCTGGGCTAATAACCTATTTTTGTATAAAGATAAACTCCAGCTCGAACTATTTTTACTCAGCAAGACTGGTGTTATGTACCGTTCGCGTTATGACGCCGCATTGACTCGACAGCTGCACCCATTATTTATTGACACTATTTTGGAATACGTGATTACTGGCGCAGGCCAAGGTTTAGTCGTGCGCGGATTCGAAGAAGCCGAAGACGAAGAAAACGTGTTGCAATACACCCAAGTCGCCAACGTCGAAAAGTTAATGTCGGCCATGAACTGGCTCGGCAAAGACGAATCTGAAATAGAAACATTCATCGAAGAAGACCACGACCTAAAACGTATCAAAGCCGTTGTTGCCCGCTGCACTCACCCAGACATGCCGCAACCATTTTATATTATAAAAGCCTTGTCGCAAGCCACTGTTTTAAAGGGCGTCGGCGCCTGGACGATTAACGGCAACACCTTTAAACCGCTTGATGAAGGTGCGGCGCTACGCATTCCGGCCGACAACCAACTGCTTGTTGTTGACGACGATTTATTTGTGTTCAACCAGTCAAAACTAGAACGCTTGTTTGGTTATAACGCCAAAAAGAATGCTATTGCAGAAAAAAAGGTGCGCCAAATCGAAGCCAACTTTAATCTTAGCTTCGCCGACGAACAGACTCTGCAAGGCATGGTTAAAGAAAGCAAAACAACCATTAACAAGCTGCAAAAAATTGATCCAACTGCCATTAAGCAAGAAGCGTTGCTTGACCACGCCGAAGAACTCGGCATTGAACTCATGGTCGACGACGATGGCGCGATTATAATAATGAACCCGGCTGATCTTACTAAATTCGTTAACCTGCTCAACGACGATTACGTCGAATCAAACTTGACTGGCCTGCGCTATGAAATTAAAAGCAAAAAGCTGCTCCAACCAAGCGAAGAAGCCTAAAGTATTGTAAAATCTGTGCCTCGCAGCTTATAGTTAAACCATAAAAGGATGAGCATATGATTCATTTTGACATTAACTGGCTGGCAGTTATTGTAGCGATTATTGTGAATATGGTCGTAGGCAGTGTATGGTATTCTCCATTATTGTTTGGCAAACAATGGTCAAAACTTATTGGCCATAAAATGGACGAATCGGTAGGGTCTAATTTTGGCTATGCCATAACCACCGTCGCCGCTGTTATTCAGACGTTTATTTTGGCAAACTTCATCCGCGATTTAAACATAACGCAGCCAATGAACGGCGCGTACATTGGCTTTTTGTTGTGGCTGGCGTTTGTGGCGCTAACGACAATTTCGGACATAATTTTTGCCAAGAGGCCAATAAAATTATGGCTTATTAACACGACTTATTACCTTGTGGTGCTCGTCGTAAACGGTGCGTTGTTGGCTGCGATATGACCAAACGTCAATTATTTACACTGCTCGCCACAATAATTGGGAGTGGCGTGGTGATGCTCGACGGTTCGGTAGTCAATTTGGCGCTGCCGGCCTTGCACCGTGATATGGGCGCATCGTTTAGTGATTTACAGTGGGTTATTGACGGTTACTTGCTGTCGCTTTCGGCTTTAATCTTGCTTGGTGGCTCGCTGGGTGATATTTTTGGGCGCAAAAAAATGTATATTTTTGGCCTGGTTGGTTTTGGGGTGTTTTCTATGCTGTGTGGTTTTGCGACCACGCCGTTTATGCTCATTAGCCTGCGTATTTTGCAGGGCGTGTTTGGTGCGCTCGTTGTGCCGGGCGGCTTGGCGATTATTAATACCAACTTTGCCCCGCAGCAGCGCGGCAAGGCAATCGGCCAATGGGCGGGTTGGTCGGGTATTGCGGCGGCAATTGGGCCGCTGGCTGGCGGATATTTAATTGATGCCTTTTCGTGGCACTGGATCTTCTTTTTAAACGTGCCCCTCATTATTATTTGCGGTGCGCTTGCGTTTATTGGAGCCCGCGAATCACTACCTGAACGTACCCGTCACATAGACTTCACCGGTGCGGGTTTGGCTGTCGCCTTTTTAGCCTGCTTTACCTATTCCCTCATCGAAGGTCCGGGCCGCCATTGGGATTTACTTAGTCTTGGTTTGCTTGTTGCTGGCGTTGCATTACTAGCCATTTTTGTAACGGTTGAATGGCGCAAGCGCGATCCAATGGTCGACCTTAAATTGTTTGCTTCGCGCAATTTTACCGGCGCAAACATTATGACATTTGCTGTGTACGGCGCTATGTCTGGTATGTTTTTTAGCTTGGTCATTTATTTGCAAACTGTGTTGCATTACAGTAGTCTTGTGTCAGGTTTAACGTTGTTGCCGGTCACGATTATGCTGCTGCTATTTTCGGGCAGAATGGGCGCTATTACTCAAAAAATGGGTCCGCGCTTGTTTATGACAATTGGCCCAATTATTATTGCCGTTGCTATGTTGCTGCTGGTGCCACTCGCGCCGGGCGCAGATTATTTTTGGCACATTCTTGCCCCAGTTATTTTGTATGCAATTGGGCTTTGTTTAATGGTGGCGCCGCTGACTATTACGGTTATGAGTTCGGTCAACGATCACGAATCGGGCATTGCTTCTGGCATAAACAACGCCGTATCGCGTGCCGCTGGTTTAATCGTGATTGCCCTGCTCGGTTTATTTGGCGCCGGCAACTACCAAGGTAGCATTGTGTTTTGTGCCTGTTTGGCGGCGGGCGCCGGTGTAGCATCGCTTGTATTAATCCGTAATCCAAAGGTCGTAAAAGAACGTGACGCAACTTGTCGGTATTTTGAACATCACACCCGATAGCTTTAGCGACGGCGGCCGATTTGTTGAACCAAGCATTGCACTGGATCACGCTGCGCAGCTATTTAAAGACGGCGCAAGTTTAATTGATATTGGTGCCGAAAGCACCCGCCCCGGTGCCACGCCGATAACCGATAAGCAGGAATGGCAGCGACTCGAACCTGTTTTACCGCGACTTATGCGCCACTTCCCGGGCAAAATCTCGCTCGATACATACCATCCGCAAACCGCAGACCGCGCCTTGCAACTCGGCGACGTTATTATTAATGATGTAACTGGCATGAATAACCCTGACATGGTTGCCGTTGTCGCTAAACACAAAGCGCGCTGCATCGTTAGCCACCTACCTAGCAGCGATGTGCAAACAGCTCATGCGCAAAAGTCAGTTGCCAGTGTGCAACACGTCCGCGACGATTTATTAGCAAAAGCGCTAGAATTACAAGCCGCCGGTGTGCCCAAGCAAAACATAATTTTAGATCCAGGTATTGGGTTTGGTAAAACGCCCGAACTTAACATTGAGCTACTAAAATTCGCTAAGCAAGTCCCCGACTACAAAGTCATGATCGGCTACAGCCGCAAACGTTTTTTAGGCGAACACCGCATGGAACTCGCCCCCAACCTAAACGCCGGCCGCGTTGCAATTGCGGCCGGCGCTAGCTATTTGCGTGTGCACGACGTCGCCGGGCACAGAGTTTTACTTAGTGAACAGTAACGGGTTCACTGTTCGCGCTAGTTTTAGATACAGCTTTTTGCTTAATCACAAACGCACCAACAAGGAACGAAATGATCGCAAAACCTGTCGCCATTAAGAACCCGCGGCTATAGCCATAGGTCGCAGCAATGGCGGCTGTGTGACCGCTGGCTAGCGATGACGTTGCGGCGGCGGTGCTGACACTCAGAAGAATTGCCAAGCCTAGTGCGCCACCAAGTTGCTGTGACGTGACTATTAAGCCAGATGCCAAACCTGCTTCGTTGGCTGGTACGCCAGCTGTTGCTGAAACGTTAATAGCCACAAAGTTCATACCAACGCCGACAGCCATCAACAGCAAACCTGGCAAAACGGCGGTAAAGTAATTGCTGTCGCTGGTAATAAAGCTCAGCATAAACATACCAATCGCGAGCAGGCCTGTGCCAACAAGCAGTAACGGTTTGAATCCAATTTTGCCAATAAACCGTGGCACTAAGTTAGACGTTGCGCCAAGCACAATTGGCACTGGCAAAAACGCTAAGCCAGTTGCAACCGGTGTGTAGTGCAAAATGGTTTCGACATACAGCGAGATCAAAAAGAACATGCCGTATAAGCTGGCCGCTACTGGCATCATGGCCAAATTTGCGCCGGTAATGTTGCGAATGCGGAAGATACTTAGCGGCATGAGCGGCCGTTTGGCGCGTGACTCGTTCCAAATAAATGAACCGAGCAACACAATGCTAGCGGCAATAGTGCCCAGCGTTGCCAGGCTGGTCCAGCCCCAAGTTGGTGCTTCGCTTAAGCCAAAGACCAAGGCGACTAAACCACTAGTAACGAGCAGCGCACCAGGAATGTCCAAGTTCTTTTCCCTCGCCTGACTCATGTGCGCTGGCACATATTTGCTGAGGCCTGCCAGCACCAAAATGCCAACCGGAACGTTAATAAAGAAGTTCCATTCCCAGCCTAAATATTGGGTGAGCAAACCGCCAATTAACAGACCTGCGGCGGCACCACCGGCACCGACGCTACTCCAAACACCAAGTGCAACAGCGCGATCTTTAGCGCTGGTAAAGGTGTTGAGTACAATACTCAGTGCGGCCGGCGACATAAATGCCGCAGCCAAACCTTGCAAGCTGCGCAGCGCAATCATAAATTGCGGCGCATGCAAAAGCCCAATAAGCAGCGAAATTATAGTGAACCCAGCCATACCAGTCATAAGTACGCGGCGGCGGCCAAACAAGTCGGCGGCGCGACCACCAAGCAGCAAAAAGCCGCCAAAGCTTAGCGTGTAGGCTACGATAATCCATTGCAGCGTGTCTTGACTGAAGTGCAGCGCTGTTTTAAGCACTGGCAAGGCAACGTTTACGATCGAATTATCGAGCACAACCATAAACTGCACAGCTGCAAGGAGAGCCAAAATAAGCCATTTGTGTTGTTTCATAGCTTCTCCAATTAAAAATTTATTACATAGAAGATTGTATACCTAGATAGTTGAAGTTGTCAAACAATTGTTTTAGAGTATAATAAAACCATGACTGAAGAAAACTTGCAAGACAGCGTGTATTGGCTCTTGATTCGTGTGGCAATGCGCACCAAACACGAACTATTTTTGCTGGCCGAAGAACACAATTTAACACTCATGCAATTATTTACACTTTGTACGCTCACGCCGGGTAAAAGTTGCAGCATGCAAGACATATCACACGAACTTTCTTGCGATGCATCAAATGTGACCGGCATTATTGACCGCTTGCAAGCCGGCCACTACGTTACTCGTACCGAATGTCCCGATGATCGCCGCGTTAAACGCATCGCTCTCACCCCTGTCGGCGAAGCCTTGCGCCAAAAAGTAATCACCCGGCTTAAAGAAACCGAGACGGTAAAGTTTGCAAATCTCACCCCCGACGAAGTGTCACAACTTGGCAAAATACTCCAAAAGGCTTTGCCGGCAAGTCCGGTGCAAAAAGTGGTCAAGGCTGCTTAATTTGCGGCAGCCTGCGTCTATCTAAAGTATTAATTGAGTAATTTTTCATTTTTTCTTGATGATCATTTGCGTAGCATGGTAAACTACTCGTAGCTTGCCGTCACCGGTAAGTAAACGTTTGTTTAGCGCCAGTTGTGTTTCGTTTTGTTCCTGTTGTTCCTGCTGAAGAAAGACTGGTGAGGAATGAAGGAGAAGGTTTCGACCTTCGCGAGGCGGGGCATTGTGACGCTCCTGCTGACGGCGCTAGCGACGATGACCGGTTTGGTCTCGTCGCAGCAGGCTTTCGCTGGCACGACCTGCAAGACGCTGAACCTTTCGGGCGCGACGGTCACGGCCATTCGGCCGCACATGACCGTGCCCATCTGTTACAACGGCTCGCAGGTCTGGCAGAGTGGCCAGATCACGCCCGGTGTGGACACGCTTGGCTACTCGCTCAATGGTATCACCTGGTACGGCACCTATGGGGGCGGCGGCTCCTGGATGGGCGCCGGTGAGAACTACAGTGTGACGATCTGGGGAGGCTGGGCGACATTCTCGTGCGCCTCCCGCTGGGGCATCAATGCCTGGGGCAACGTCGTCAGCTTCGACCGCGGCTGCTAGCAGTTAGTCGCCCTTGCAGTTAGGCGCTAAATAACGTTAAGGCGGCAGTCACATGCTTTTTTGTGACTGCCGCCGTTAGCGCATGATAATTATTTTGTATTATTGCTGTTTCGAGAAAAAGTTTTTGTAAACAAGGCGGCCAACATAAACAACAACTGCAAGGCCAACAATAAATCCGATAACAAGAACTACTTCTGGGGTACCAAAATCAATCATATTCATACTATTAAGCTACCATAAACAGTGTAGGGCTGCCAAGTTAAAATCTATGCAACTAAAAACCCGCCTCGGCTTGAAGGCGGGTTTTTGGTACCACTTGGCGCAGGTTGCTCACTCGGTAATGGCTAGGAGTGTCCAACTGCTCTGCGCGTCGTCGCATTTTAGGCGGTAGTTGGCGCCGGTGGTATCGACCATGTCGAAAATCCGGGTAACGTTACTGCCTTTTTTAATAAGGTACTGCAAGCCGTTTTGGAAGGTGTACGCCCGCCCTTGGAATTCCATGCGCCGCGGGTACGTGGTAAAGTCCCGAGTGCTGCGAAATGCCAGCGAGGTTATAGTTACGCCTTCGTTAATAGTACGTCGATTCATTGCTTTCACCTGTCTCGAGATTTATCGCTTATTTAAGGCGAACGGGTTTTAACAGGAGCTTACCTGGCAAGGGCGACAGTCCAACCGCTCGGAGACGACGCTGGCCCGGGTAAACAAAAAGTGTAGCTTTTATGGCGCGTTTGCTAACCATAAAGCGCGAAAGCACCGCCCCAAAGGCGGCCTAAAATCGTAGATTGTTAAAGTCTGTTTGTAAGAAGGCAGCTCGGCCAGCACAAACATGACTAATATAAGTATAGCAATTTGCGGCGCGTGCGAAAGACTTGATTTGTGCAGGAACTATGTCGTTTACGGGGCGGCCACGAGTGCCGCCCCGTCAGACTACGTTGGTTGAGGTGTAAAACCTAGCTCAATGAATGCATCCTTTATGCTATTCGGCATTGAGATTGGCCTGCGACCATTCATTTCGCCTTTGCAAAATAGACATATTACTGTTCTGAGGAGCGCGAAGCACCCCACGCAATACCGAATTGGTTTTTCTGCCCCAACCATTTCGAGGCCGCGCACAATATCTGTCGTTATGTCTTCAATTGCGTCACCAATCCTTCTTTGGTACCGACTATCTATAAATTGGTAAGGTTGATTGAGCGACACATAGGCGCTGGCAACCACCATTTTATTAGCGTCGACAAGATGACATACAATTGACGACAGGCTGGTATCGGTGATGAGGCAATCACCCCAGTAGCGCTCGGCATGTGCCAGCGCCTCATTAAGTGCATTGATGCCCGTAAGTGTCGTTACCCTTTTGTGTTGTGCGCCTTTGGCAAACGACCCTTCGAGGCGCAACGGTTTGAGCGAGAACGGCTTGTGCTTAAGCGGTTGCGGCTTAAGCACCCATATCGCGCCGCGCACAAAGGCCCCGGGAATAGCAAAAAGCTTATTGTTGCGCAGTACTTCCTCTACAATGTCGGTTTGGGAATGAAGGTACAATTCGGGCGGTAGTATAGGTGTTGGGTTCTCGATGAAACGTCGCAGAATGGTTGCATGATCTGCCTGATTACGCTGGTTCACTGCCTGCCTCTAAATAGTCGTGTCAATTGACAATAAAATTATAGACCAAACTGAGTTTGTTTGCACGAGGAGCGGCCGCTCCTCGTGCAACTGACCATAATCAGAAAACGATGTCGCTGAATTGTTCGACTAGCTTGTCGGGCATGCCAAGCGCCGCCTTCTTGTGTGGGTCTAGCAAGTGACAGATGCGCGGGAATTCAGCCGTGCAGTTCTGGCACCGCCCCTTGTCAATTGGGAAATAGCAGCACGCGCAGTACAGCAGGTGGGTTGGCGTTAGGCCGGCCATTTCGAGACCATGCAGTTCGTCGCTTGTCGCCAACGTCACAACGTGGTTGAATGCACCGTCATTGCGCAGTTTGCTGTACGGCTGCGATAGCCAGGCGTAGACGCTGGCCGCTGGTTTGTTGTCGTCGGGGAAACACAGGCTGGCGACGACAGCGTCTTGTGCCTCATCTTCCACTAGTTGACTTCGCCAATTCTGGGCAAAGTCCAGTGCTTTATCGACGTGCTGTGTCAGTATGTCCATGGGCGCACAACTATGCGCCGGCGCATCAGCTCGGAATGAACTCGGGTGACGCATCGGCGTGAGCCTGATCTCCATGCCGATTCGCTGCACTTGCCAGTAGGCGCCGACGACGAACGTAGGTGGTGCGATCATGCGATCCCCTTTCCCGAATGCGGCGATTTCTGCCTCATCGAGCTGGGGAAACAGCCAAGAATCCGCTGCACTAAGATGGTGCGACCTGCGGTTGAGCACCTTGAGTTGGATGCTCAGCTTGTCGTGCAGGTGGGTGGCTTCGCTATGGTCCACTGTGCTCCTTGGTATATACGGTCAGTCCATAGGTAGTATATAAGATTTACTAAACTTGCACGAGACTATAATGACGCATTGCCACGAGCGTTTATATGTGGTAAAATTGTCAAAAGCAAAGGACGCTTTTATAAGCGTATTTTTTATGGCCCAAGATCAATCCAAAATTCGTAACATTGCAATTATCGCTCACGTTGACCATGGTAAAACTACTTTGGTCGATGGGCTATTAAAGCAGTCAAAAACTTTCCGCGACAACCAAGCCGAAATGAGCCAAGAGCTCATTATGGACAGTAGTGACCAAGAAAAACAGCGCGGCATTACCATCACTGCCAAAGTCACTGCCGTGCAGCATGGCGACTACCGCATTAATATTATCGACACACCCGGCCACGCCGACTTTAGTGGCGAGGTCGAACGTACTTTAAATATGGCTGACGGCTGTTTGCTTATTGTCGACGCCCAAGAAGGCCCAATGCCGCAAACCAAGTTTGTGCTTGGTAAAGCGTTGGCAGCTGGACTCAAACCAGTGGTCGTTATTAACAAAATCGACAAACCCGGCAGTCGCATTAGCGAAGTCGAAGACGAACTTGCTGACCTGTTTTTGGAACTCGCTGTGCACGAAGACCAACTACACTACCCTATTTACTACGCCATTGGTCGTGCCGGCAAAGCTTGGCAACAAGTCCCAACCGACCCTGACGCGCCCGCCGATTTAGAGCCACTTTTTGAGGCCATTATTAATGACATCCCCGCGCCAAAAGTCGAAACCGACAAGCCATTCCAAATGTTAGTTACCGCCCTTGCTTGGGACAACTTTAAAGGCAAGTATGCTGTTGGTCGCATTAGCCGCGGCAAAATTAAAGCTGGCGACCAAGTTGCGATATGCAAAAAAGACGATAGCATTACCAAAGGCAAAGTTGAGCTTGTATTTATGAGCCATGGCCTTAGCAAGTTTGAAGTTCCCGAAGGCATTGCCGGCGATATTGTGCAACTAACCGGTCTGGCTGACGTGCAGATTGGCGAAACCATCGCCGACGCCGAACACCCCGAAGCGTTGCCAACTATCGAAATCGAAGCACCAACTTTGGAAGTCTTTTTAGGCCCTAACACTAGTCCATTCAAAGGCCAAGAGGGCGAATTCAACACCGGCCGTCAAATTGGCGAACGCCTGCAAAAAGAACTCGAAACCAACGTGGGCCTGCGCGTACAAGACGACGGCATTGGCTTTAAAGTTGCCGGCCGCGGCGAGCTGCACGTGAGTGTATTAATCGAAACTATGCGCCGCGAAGGCTACGAATTCGAAGTCGGCCGCCCGCAAGTCGTCACCAAACAAGTTGATGGCAAAACAATGGAACCGGTCGAAGAATTAACTATAGAAGTTCCAGCCGAACACGTCGGTACCGTGCAAATGGAATTGGGCCAGCGCCGCGCTAACTTAGTCGAACAAGTCAGCAGTCCCAAAGGTGGCACAAAATTGGTATATACATTGCCAACCCGCGCACTTTTGGGCCTCCGCAACATTTTGTTGACCCAAACCAAAGGCACGGTTGTTATGAACAGCTTGCTGAGTGGCTACCAAGCGCTTGGCGCTCCGCTGCAACAGTTGCGCAATGGCGTATTGATTGCGTTCGAAACTGGTGTTACGACCCCATATGCATTAGAGATGGCCGAAGCTCGCGGCGTTTTATACGTCGGCCCAGGCGAAAAAGTCTACGCCGGTCAAATTGTTGGTCTTAACAGTCGCGGCGATGACCTAGAGGTAAACGTGTGCAAAACCAAACATCTCACAAACATGCGCAGCAAATCGAGCGACGGCGTGGTTCAATTAACGCCAGCGACAATTTTAAGTCTTGAACAATGCCTGGACTTCATCGAAAATGACGAATTACTTGAAGTCACACCAAAAACCCTACGCCTACGCAAACGCGAACTAAACCCAACGCTGCGTAAGCGCCAAAACTACAATAATCGCGCAGCCTAAACTTTTAACTAGGTTAAAAACTTAGGGAGCGGCGGCACCCTTGCTCCACACGAGTGGAGGGGGTGCCGCGGCGGACGAACTAGTAGGAGATGGGCGTGAGCGCCTGGTTGGGCGTGCTCCGGTGCCGGGCGACGTTGACGATCAGCACGCTGATCAGCAGCGCGACCGCCGCGCCGAGGATCCAGCCGTCGTACACGAGCTTGCCGAAGCTGTCCGGCGACAGCGCCCAGGCCGGCACGATGTACTCGTACGCGAGCATCATGCCCGAGCTGAGCAGGAACGTCACGGCGGCGCCCCCCAGACCCACCTTGAAGTGGTTGTGGGTGAGCGACGCGAACGCCAGCATGGCCAGCAGCAGCACGATGTAGGTGCCCCCGACGACGCCAGCGAGGTTCGCGAGCGCGAACTGGGTGTTGGACAGGCCGAGGAACTGATCGAAGGTCATCGTGTCTCCAGTGTCGTAGGTCCAATGCACTCAAAGATTGAGTGTATATATAATGATATAATAAAACTGTGTATATGTCAATAGTATAAGACTGCATAGTAAATTAAATTGTAAACGCGGCACCCCAGCGATCGGGGTGCCGCTTGCTTGCTTGTGCCTAGTCAGGTGCTAGCTCACCGGCGCTACCCTGCTACCTGCCTATTTTTTGGCACGATAGTAACCCCCACATTCGCTACAAGGCACGATTTGTTCTGTCTGGGTTGCGCTTGGCTCCGGTACATCATGTTCATTGCGGAAGTGTCCAACGCACACGCTGTTAGGGTGCCGTTGCCCCACGATTAATCACCTTTCAGCTAAAACTCTACAAGCAGATGTATTGTATCATCCTCCTAAGCCGGTAAACCAGTCGCGCACAAGACGGTTTTCGGTAATGCCGACGGCTAAAAGTTTAGTGCTTAGTTCATCGACCATGACGCTGGTGCCCGTTATATAGATGAGACCGGCAGGCTTTGTCGCTAAAACGTCATGAGCGGTGATGCGTTGATGCAAGAAATAGGTAGTGAATTCCGGAATGGTCTGTGCCCAAGTGGTAATTTCGTCTTTAAAAGTAGGATTGCTGGCCGCATATAAAAGTGTGGCTGGTATAGGTTGAGCGGTGTTGAGCCGTTCTTTTAGGATACTGCGCACCGGCGTAATGCCCATGCCGGCAGCGATAAAAGTATGTGGCGTCAAACTTTCGCGCCACACAAAATTGCCTTCAATAGCATAGGCATCCAGTACGGCTCCCGGTTTTACAGAGAAAAGACTTTGTTTGTAAGCGCTGCCGCTGTTGCGAGTTGTGATGGCAATATGATTTTCGCTTGGCGCGGATGAAATAGTAAAACGGTGTTCGAGCGGGCCGTAAAAACCGGGCACTTCAAGACGCAATGATTGGCCGGCCAGCCAGGTCGTAGGCTCGGTGGCAGTAAAAATAAACGTGGTTGCATTGCCTTGTTGCGGTTGTTGGCGCTCAAAACGGAGTTTCATCGTACTTTTACTGTAGCTGTCTAGTGACAAAACGCAAGTGTGTGGTTAAATAATAAGCGGTTCAAAACAGTATCGCTTGTGATTGGAAGATTGGCAGTGCTCGTGTTGTCTGTGCTTCAGAATGGCAGTATCGCCCATGCACCGATTGACCTAGAAAAGGAACACCCGACAGGATGTAACTGCGGTCAATGCATGCAGGTGGAACTGTAGGGTGAGCTGAACGGTTGGGCTGTGCCTTTTGCGCGCAGCCCAACCTTATTTTCGGATGTAAAAAATGCCCGGGGCACGTAGCTGCGTTGCTGCTACGTGCCGCCGGGCACGCGGTGCCTGGTGTTGTCACTTCTCGTCGGCGTCCGCGGCATTGCGGTCGAAGACGTTGACGTGCGCCATCTCCTTGGAGACAGCGACCGCAATGGCGACGACGCCCAGGATGACGGCCAGGATGGCCAGCTTCTTCATTGCGACAGTGTCCTTCCGTTTCGTTGGATTCCTGCGGGTGGGAAGCGCCAGGCTACTTGTCGCCCGGCTTCTTCTTGTTGGCGGCTTCGACGTCCGCTTGCGCGTCGTCGAAGCGCTGGTCCACAGCCTGCTGTCGCATGTCGTTGTTGCGACGCTTCTTCACGCCCCGGACGTCCTTGCGGATCTTCTTCTGCTTTTCGGCAGAGATCTTTCCGGTCAGAAGCTCCCAGAGGTTCACCGTGTACTCCAATCATCTCATCAAAGCGATTGACGTGTACCTATTTTACACTAATTAGTGCAAAAAATCAAGTACACGTCGTTTGTCCTGTTTATACTAAGAAAAGCGGCCGCCGGGGGTTGGACCCGGCAGCCTGACGGCTCAGCTAGTGTCTAAGCTAAGATGCTAGTGTACTAAACAGTTGTCTAACTTTGTTTGCGACTTGCTTGAACAGCTTCGACCTCTCTGTAAAGGGCTAAGTAGTTGACGCCATCGATAATCGTATCACGTTCTTGATCGTCGGGCGGGATCGATGCCTGGCTAGCCTCGTCCTGTGTCAAAACTTCTCCTTTGCGAGCCGTCAACTTTATTATGAAGTATTTAGTTTGAACTGTCTAGTAAAAATAGTCTAGACAAAATTTATTGCTTATGGTACCATAGCTGTAACCTATAGATGAATCCAAGGTTTTTGTAAGGAGTTCTTGCCGTTCATCTGCGTGAGAATAGGCCCCTACAATTAAACCGAAAGGATTTTATGCAAAATTCTCGTTTTTCGCGCCGCTCTAGCGGTCCGCGTTTTAACAGTGGTCGACAACGTTTCGGCCAAAATCGCCGTGGTAACGGTGGTAACAAACAACAAAGTAAATACATTGACCCATCAAAATTTGTCAACAAGGCCAAACCGGCGCAAGAAGTTGTTGTGTTTGAGCCTAAACACAAGTTTGCCGACTTCCCTTTTGCTGCGCCGCTGCAAGCTAACATTGCTAGCCACGGCTATGTAAACCCAACGCCAATTCAAGACGAAGCAATTATGCCGGTGCTTGAGGGCCGCGATTTAATCGGCCTCGCCAACACTGGTACCGGCAAAACCGCAGCCTTTTTGTTGCCAATTTTGTCGCGCCTTATTGAAGACCCAAATAGCGTTCGCGCCTTAATTATGGCGCCAACTCGCGAACTTGCCGTGCAAATTGACGACGAATTCCGCGCCTTTTCTAAAGGCCTTGGTTTGTACAGTGCGTTGTGTGTGGGCGGTGTTAACATCGGTCCGCAAATCAAGCAAATCAAGCGCGGTCCGCACCTTGTTATTGGTACACCTGGTCGCTTAAAAGACCTGGTACAGCAAAAAGCATTGCGTCTTGGTGCCGCTAATATGCTTGTTTTAGACGAAGCCGACCGCATGTTGGACATGGGTTTTATTCGCGACATCAACTTTTTGGTCGACCAGCTTGACACCAACCGCCAGTCGCTATGCTTTAGCGCTACTATTACACCCGAAATCAAAACTTTGATTGATGGCATGCTTAAAGACCCAGTCACTGTTTCTGTGCGTACCAGCGAAACCAGCGAGCACGTCGAACAAGACGTTGTGCGCGCCACAAGCAAAGAACACAAGTTAGAACTGCTTGAAGAATTACTACACCAGCCTGACTTCGAAAAAGTCATCGTGTTTGGCCAAACCAAACACGGCGTACAGCGCTTGGCCGAAAAATTAAGCAAATCTGGCATTCCCGCCGAAGCCATTCACGGCAACAAAAGCCAGGGCCAACGCCAACGCGCGCTTGACGCTTTTAAAAAGAATAACGTGCGAGTGTTAGTTGCGACCGATGTTGCGGCCCGCGGTTTGGACATTCCAAATGTCAGCCACGTTATTAACTTCGACCAGCCAAACACCTACGAAGAATACGTTCACCGCATTGGCCGTACTGGCCGCGCCGGTAAAAAGGGTAAGGCGTTGACGTTTATTGCAAAATAATGGGGTGACCCGCTTCAATGTAAAAATGACGGCAAATTTAGCCGTCATTTTTCGTAACTTTTTCACAACCTACGCGTAAACTAATTGAGGGTGCGCGAACTTTTAGGAGGATTGTTGCTTCGTAAGTTGAAGATTGGGCTGATCGCCTCTGTGGCGATGGTCGCGACGCTTATGGGGGTGACTCCGGCCGGCGCCGCAACCGCAGCGCCATTGAGCCCGGAGTTGCAGAACACATTCGTCAGCTACGGCTTGCACAACAACAGCCTGGCCGGCATCGTGGTGGACTCCGCGATGACCGACGAGCAGGCAATCGACGGCGGCCCCAACGACGCCGCCGTACCGCCTGCGCTCAGGGCAATGCATGACCAGATGAAGCCGCTGCTGCGGGTCATCCCGGTCATCCATTGGGGCTACGACGGCCGGGTCCACCTGGGTCAATTGGTCGTCAACAAGGGACTTGTGACGGACGCCGAGCGTCTGTACATCCACATGTTCCTGTTGCACTTCCCGATTTACTCTGTCATTCCCGAGACGGCGTTCGGTTACGTCGACGACGCCTCCATGGCGGCGAACAACTCGTCGTGTTACCGGCCAGACATGCTGGGGACATCGCCGAGCGAGCACTTTAAGGGTGCTGCGTTCGACGTGAACACGTACACGAACCCCGAGCACATGTTGCTCAGCAACGGTACAACGTTTATCGACCCGCCGGGTGCCGTTTACGACCCGACCGCCAAGGGTGCCATCACCAAGGAAGGGCCGGTCCGCAAGTACTGGACCAGCCTGGGCTACGAGTGGGGTGGCGGTTGGGGGGACCCGAACGCCGACCCGCCCACTGATTTCTTCCGCGTGGGTTTCTTCGATTACCAGCATTTCCAATTGAATTATCTGCGGATCGACACGGAACCGTTGCCCGCGGGCTGGGTGTCGACCACGAGTAGTTCAACCGCGAAGACGCACGTCGTCAAGTTCCCCACGCGTAGCGAGTACGCACTCGCCGGCTAACCAGAAGTAACCCGCACGCGCACCCTCACCTGCCGTCTGCCCGGATTCGTCCGTGGCAGGCGGCCCTTCCTTGTTTGGTAAAAGAGGCCGGGTCCTGTCGTTCGGTCCGCCCCGCAAAATTTTTTGATGAGTACCTCAAAAACATTTTGTGGGAGCTGCCCCGCCGGGCGTCACCCCTCATTTTTCCGTCGCGGCTGCGGCGATTTTTTTGAGCAGTTCAGGCGGAATAAAGGTCTTTGCTTCCTCGGCGGTTTTTATGCGCGTAGGTGCGTGGTTGGCGTTTTGTAGTTCGACAAGCACAATCACATTTGTGTAAATTTTAGCAAGGCTTTTTTCCACAGTTTCGTTGTCAAAAAATCTATCTTGGGCGACGGCGACGTGGTAAACGGGTAGGTTTATTCGCACACGTGTATTGTTGAGTTGCAAAAACTCCGCAGTCGTTTGCATATACGTGCGCAGGTCGCTGTTTTGCCATAGTTCTATTTCAAAATCCATGTTTGCAGCGTGTTCTTCGGGTGTGGCATTTTTAAATTTTTCGCGTGCGTTTGGCGTGCGGTGGTATGTACGGCTAAGCACAAAACGGTTTAATAGTGCACCGCGGTAAGCTGCGGCAAACCCAGGCCGCGAAAAAAGTTTGGCGACACGCAGACCAAATCGCCGCCGTTTAAGTGGCAAAATAAAATCGTCATTGTGCGCGAACCCAAATAGACTAATGCAGGCGGTAATGCGCGGCGCAAGCTTTGGGTGGCGTTGCAGCATTCGCGTCACAATGACAAAACCAAGACTCATGCCAACGACACTAAAGCGTTTGCTAGCTGGGTAATAGTGAGTTATAAAATCAGCCAAATAATCAGCTAGGTTATCAAGCGTGGCCGGTTTACGCGTTTTATAGAGGCTGTCCATGCCGCCAAAACCTGGCAAATCGGGCATAGTAACGGCGGCATATTGGGCCATGAGTTCGGCAACACCCTGCCAGCGTTCAATGCTACTGTGGTGGCCGTACACAAAAAGTACTTCGGGCGAATCGTGCTTTGGTCCAGCTAAATGCAGCACGCGCCCGCGCAATCCATTAATAAAAAGTGGCGAAATGTTGCCCATACGTATACTGTAGGCTAGATTGACGACCGAGACAATTATATACTAACACTGTGCAATGTTTTTCGCGACAGAGCAGGTACAAGTAGGAGCTCTTTTATGGCGGAGGAATACTCCGAACAAGCGCATAGCAACGATATTGAGCGCTACGCATTATTGGCTGATCCAGAAGAAGCTGCCGTTATCCTAAGAATGGTTAACGGCGATAAAGAGGCACTCAATACGCTTGTACAACAAAACATGCGATATGTAAGGAGTATGGCTCGTCGCTTTTATGCAAGTGTGGCGCCTATTACTAAACAGCGCATTAGTATGCTAGACCTCATGCAAGAGGGCTATATTGCTCTGCTTGAAAGTAGTAAAAACTACGACCCAAAGCAAGGTTTTAAATACCTTACGTATATGACAGCAGCTATTTTTAGGGCAATGAGAAATTATTGCAATGTGCATGGTAATGCCTTAAGGCTGCCAAAAAATGGGGCGGGATATATAGACGCAATACTCGAGGCTAGACGTACATTGCGCAGTCAGGGTAAAAAAATAACCCCTGAAGCGCTGCAAGAACAAACAGACTTGCCAATCACCGCCATTAAAGACTTTTTGTACTACCTACACTGCGCACCGCGTTCGTTTGATGAGGCTGTATTCGAGGACAACTCCATCGCCGACACCCTGCGTGCTATACGGGCAGATCCCTTAGAGCGCGTCGAAGCTGACAGCAACAAAGCCTATATCATGGCAATTGTTGATAGCCTCGATGGCAAAATGTCGCTCATTATAAAAATGCGTTTTGGACTAACCGGCGAAGAGCCAATGATACGTCGGGATATCGGTGTTCTGTTGGAGATTAGCGAGCAGCGTGTACACCAACTTGAGAAGAAAGCGCTGGAAATACTCAGGACCGAACACGGCGAAGCCCTGAGAGATTTGCTGTACTGCAGCTGGTCTTAATAGTGTTGCTGAAAAACCTTGCACATGTGGAGTCACGGGCAATCCTGTGGCTCCACTGTAAAAAAATTTACAGACAAACACTGTTTACACTTTTAATCTTTACGCATGCATGGTATAAATAAGATAAGTGTCCGGGCATAGCCCGGCGTTATTGTGTAACGTAAACAAAGGGTGATTGTGCGATTAACAAAACCGCAGGTATTAGCTTGGGCCGCGACCGTTCTGGTAGTTGTTAGTTTTGTTGTATTCTTTATTACAAATCGTCAGGAGTTTACCCTAGCTACCACGCGCCAGCCAGAACGCTTGACGGAACTTTTTTTTGTCGACCCCACCCACATTCCGACGAGCGCAACCGAAGGCCAACAGCTAACTATAAACTTTACCGTTCACAACTTAGAAGCGCAACCAATGACCTACCCCTACACTATAACTTTTACTGACGCACAGGGTGCAGTCACGCCTCTGGCCGATGGTTCTGTTACCTTGCCGGACACCGCTGCGCAAACTGTTGCTAAACAAATTATTGTGCCAAGTGGCAATGATCGCGGCGAAATTACCGTGCAATTACCAACTAAAAAGCAGGCCATTCATTTTTGGCTAGAGCGACGGGCAGCGCAATGAGCGAACGTCCTAAAAATATTGTTTTAGTTTGTCATTATTATGTGCCACACACCGGTGGCATTGAAGTCGTGGTCAAAAATCAGGCCGAACAATTAGCGGCCCGTGGTCACAATGTAACGGTGGTCACAAGTCGCATTGGTGCTCGTCAGTTCAAGCAGCGCATTAAAAATGTAACGGTACTGCGTTTGCCTGCGCTTAATATTTTAGAAAAACGTGGCGTGCCGTTCCCATTTTTTGAGCCATTCAGCTTGCTGTGGACACTTATTTTTACCGTGCGCAAAGCCGATGCCGTGCACATTCACGACGCTGTCTATATGCCATGTGTTGTTGCCGCCATGGTTGCCGGTTTGTGGCGCAAACCTCTGGTAGTAACACAACATGTCGATTTGGTAGAGCACCCGAGCAGCTTAGTTATGATTGCACAAAAATTATTGCACGGACTTGCCGGCCGCCTCGTCTACCGTACCAGCAGCGTAGTATTTACGCTAAACGACCGCGTAGCACAGCACGTTGTTGACCATGGTGCCGCTAGCCATAAGTTAAAAAATGTGGTTAATGGTGTTGATACGTCGTTGTTCCACCCAGCAGATGCTGCGACAAAACTTGCCGCCCGTAAGACGTTTAATTTAAGTACCACAAAGCCAGTTGTTCTTTTTGTGGGTCGATTTGTGCCTAAAAAAGGTTTCAACAAGGTGTTAGCCGCCCAAAGTTCCAACTACCAATTGGTGTTTGCCGGTGGCGATGCGCGCAAAAGCAATGACCCGAACGTTATTTTTTTGGGCAAATTACCACAGCCGCAATTAGCCGACTTGTACCGGGCGGCCGACGTGTTTGTTTTGCCAAGCGTGGGTGAAGGTTTTCCGCTGTCTGTACAAGAAGCCATGGCCACGGGTTTACCTATTATTCTGGCTGACGATAAGGGGTACGCACGATACAAACTCGACCACGATTTAGTCTGTGCTTTATCTGAAGCCACCAACCAAAACGTACAAACCGCCATTGCCGAATTGACCGCCAACGCCGATCGCCGCAATCGCATGGGTGCTTATTCACGCCATTATGCGAGTCAAAATTTTAGTTGGGAACGTATTACAACGCAGCTCGAAACACATTATGATAGTCTGCGCGGGGGGCGTTCGTGAGTCGTCCAATTGTTACGACAAGTTGGGATGACGGCCACAAATTAGACATACGTTTGGCTGGGCTTTTGCGCCGTTATAATATTCCTGCCACCTTTTATATTTCGCCGCGCGACCATGAATTTAAGCGCGAGGATTTACTGACCGAGGCTCAAGTTAAAACCATCGCTGAAGATTTTGAAATTGGCGCGCATACCATGACTCACCCACGCTTAACCGAAGTTAGTGACAGCCAAGCACGCCAAGAAATGCATGACTCCAAAGCCTATTTAGAAAATCTTTTAGGCAAACCAATCACCACATTTTGTTACCCTGGCGGCAATTATTTTAAACGTCACATTACTATGGCGGCCGAGGTCGGCTTTACTTACGCTCGCACTGTGAAGCGCTTTTTTTATCGGGCAAACGGCGCGCCGCAGGAATCACATACCTCAATCAACGCCTACAACCACTACCAAGATTTATGGAAAATTCTTAAGTTTGCTGGCTACAATCCGCTTAAGGTGCCTTATTTTTTTCAGTGGCAAAATTTAGCGAAAGCAATGTTTGATAAGGTTCGGCGCGAAGGTGGCACATTCCATTTGTGGGGCCATTCGTGGGAGATTGACAAGCGCGGCGACTGGCAAAAGTTAGAAGAAGTCCTGCAATATATTAGCGGCCAAGAGGGTGTGCATTATGTTACAAATGGCGAATTGCCAGCGCTCAACAAACCACGCTTGCTAATTGCGACACCGTATTACAAACCGCTTGTTGGTGGCGTCGAACGCTACGCTGAATACATGGCACGTGGCGCCCGCGACGCTGGTTATGATGTGAGTGTGGTAACATCGGCCGATGTTGCGGCGCACCAAATTACCATCGAAGACGATATTCGTGTTCACCGCCTGCATACTCAATTTAAAATATTAAACACACCAATAAATTTTGCATGGTACTGGCAAATTAAAAAAATTATCCGTGCCGAAGATGCGCATGTTATTAACGCACACGCACCTGTGCCATTTTTGCCCGATATTGCCATGCTTGCAGCACGCGGCCGTAAGCGAATTCTTACCTATCATTCTGGCACAATGAAAAAACGCATGTTTATTGCTGATAAAATAATTGGCTTTTACGAAAAATGTATTTTGCCGCGTGTGCTAAAAGGCGCCGACCGCGTCGTGTGCAGTTCGGCATTTGTGCGTGACGGTTTTTTGCAAAAATTTGCCGCAAAATCGACAGTTATTACGCCGGGTGTTGATTTACAAGCATTCCCTAAACGTGCCAAGGCTCCTGGTACTCGTCGCATACTTTTTGTTGGTAATTTTCGCAGTGGCATAAAAGGTCTAAACTTTTTGCAACGCGCCGTGGCTATGGTCCCCAACGTCGAATTGCATGTTGTTGGTGAAGGTGAACCAGTGCCCGACAACAACACCGTTTATTATGGTGCATTGCGCGGCGCGGATTTACTGAGCGAATTCCACGAAGCCGATATTTTGGTGCTGCCAAGTGTCTGCGCTACCGAAAGTTTTGGCATGGTCTTAGTCGAAGCTATGGCCTGTGGTGTGCCAGTAATTGGCAGTAATGTTGGTGGTATCCCGACAGTCATAACAGATAAAAAAACTGGTCTGCTTGTGCCACCTGCTGATGCGGAAGCGCTGGCCATTGCCATCGCCGACTTGCTCGATAATCCACAAAAAGCCGCAAAACTCGCCGCAAATGCTTACAAAAAAGTTACCGAAGTCTTTACTTGGCAACACAGCACAAGTACGTTTTTAGAGCTTTTACAAAATATCAACAACCCCACAATCGTGCATGTTGCCGGTTACTACCCGCCACATTTGGGCGGTATGGAAAACGTCGCCAAATCGTTGGCGACTGGCCTTGCCGCACAGCATTACAATGTACAAGTTTTGACCAGCGATATCCCGCATGCACCGACGGAATCAACACCAAACAACCTTGGCGTACGGCGCCTTAAAGCCTTTGAATTTGCCCACACGCCGTTTGCATTAGGTTTTGCCTGGGCGTTATGGCGCACGCCAAAAAACAGCATTGTGCATTTGCATTTAGCGCAGGCATTTTACCCAGAATGGGTCTGGCTTGTTTGTAAATTGCGCGGCGTTCCATATGTTGTGCACTTCCATTTGGACTTACAACCATCGGGGCCACTGGGCGCAATTTTTATGATTTATAAAAAGACAGTTTTGCGGTTGGTTATTCGCCAGGCTACCAAAGTTGCTGTGTTTTTGCCCGAACAACAAGCGTTTATAAACAAAACATATGGCCGCGACAACCAGGACATTGTCGTTATTCCAAACGGCGTTGGTGAAGAATATTTTGTGCCACCACGCACTTACAAAAACGGTGCGACTAAGCTGTTGTTTGTTGGGCGGCTTGCGGCGCAAAAACGAGTTGATCGTTTAATTGGTGCAATGGCACAATTGCCAAATGCACATCTAACTATTGTTGGCGACGGTGACCAGCGCAATGCTTTGCAACGCCAGGCAAAAGACCTCAAAAATGTGACTTTTGTAGGCTATAAAGACGCTACCGAAACACGCGAATTTTACAAAAATGCTGATGTACTTATTGTGCCATCCGACCGTGAAGGCATGTCATTGGTGACCCTCGAAGCCATGGCTAGTGCCCTACCGATTGTTGCGTCAGATGCACCTGGTCTAAGTGAACTTTTACGTGGTGTCGGCGTGTTGGTGCAGAACCCTGTACCACAAACTTTTGCTATTGCTGTGAAAAAATTAATAGCGGACCCCATAGAACTTACGTCATTGTCATCAAAGAGCATTGCGGCGGCAAGGGCCTACGCCTGGCCAAAAGTCGTCGCACAATTTATGGCGTTATATAAAGGTATAGGTGCATGACAATAACATTAAAAAAACTTTCTATCACTGTTTTAGCATGGGGCCTGCTGTTTGCTGAGCTAGCCAGTATGCACTTAAGCCCATTTGGGCTGCAAAATATTATCGGTTTCCCGTTTTTGATACTCGTACCAGGCTATTTATTGCTGCATGTTTTGCGCATGGAGCGTTTGACCGGCCCCATGAAAGTCCTATTCAGCATCGTCTTTAGCTTAGCGTTACTTATTTTTTGGCCATTGCTTGGCAATGCAATTTTGCCAGGATTACATATTGCGCGGCCGCTCGACACCATTGTGCTCATTCCCGAAATGAGCCTGTTGGTAGTGCTGCTATGGGCGCTTGTCGGTTGGCGGCATAAATGGCAATGGGCAAAAGTCGTTGATACATGCTCAATCCAAAAAGTTGCCAAACGCGACGTGCTTTTTGCGGCGCTACCGCTTGTTTTTGTCGGCCTCTCAATCATGGGTGCAACAAGTCTAAATAACGGCGGCAATAACGCATTTACTATTGCCATGTTGGTGGCCATGACTATATATATTGCTGCACTGATTTATTATGCTGAACGCTTACGGCAAGGCACAGTGCTGATTGCGATTTTTTTGTTGAGCGCAAGCTTACTGTTTATGACTTCGCTGCGCGGATGGTACATAACTGGTCACGATGTGCAGCACGAATTCCGGCTATTTATTCAAGCTGCTGATGCCGGCAAATGGTACATGGGTAATGCCAAAGATGCTTATAACGCCTGCATGAGCATTACTGTATTACCAACCGTTCTTTACCGCTTGCTGGATGTGCAAACTTTTTACATATTTAAAGTGCTCTTCCAAATTATTTTTAGCCTTGTCCCTTGTATAGTTTTCATTTTGAGTCGCCAGTTCCTTAAGGACGCCGCTCAGCGTGCGGCGCTTTTGGCGACGCTGTATTTTGTATCGTTCCCAACGTTCTTTTCAGATATGCCTATGCTCAATCGGCAAGAAATTGCTTTGGTTTTTGCCGGACTTATGATTTGGTTGATTTTTGACCGAACACTGTCGTTGTGGACGCGACGCATCGCCTTTTCGATTATGGGTGTCAGCGTCGTGGTTTCGCATTATTCAACCAACTACACCATGCTCGCACTTATTGCGGCTGGCGTGGTTGCTATGCCAATATTGCGGCTTTGGTCCAACAAAGCCAAGCCGACAGGTCGTATTTATAAAGCGCTCAACTTAGAAGTATGGCGCAAAAGGACAAAGCAGTCGTTGGTAACGCTGCCAATGCTTATCATTGTTGTTGTTGCAAGTTTTGTGTGGAGTGTGCAACTGACAAATAGTTCGGGACAGCTCACAAAGGTATTTTTTGATACGCTTGCGCACATCCGGCTGGCGCTTGGCGAAGACTCACCATCGCAAGATACCTACTTTAGTTATGGTGAGGTCGATAAACTTGACGATAAGGGCAAGCTCGAGCGCTACGTCGAGCAACTCGCCAAATGGTCACATGATAAAAATAAATCATCGTCATTTTATGACCCAAGTACGTACAATAAATATTCACTCGACATTATTAAAGATGAGCCAGTCCCGCTAACGCCAATGGGGCAAGTGCTTGCCCATGCGGGCGTGCCAGTGCAGTTGGTGAGCTCGGTGCTGCGTAATGGGTTAACAAGATTCTTGCAGCTTATGATGTTAGTCGGCGTTTTTATGACGCTGTTCGTCAGACGTTACAACAATGTCTTCACCGAAGATTATCGGCTTCTACAAATTGGCGCTGTATTTTTGGTCGGACTAATGCTGGTCTTGCCTGTGTTAATGGTTGATTATGACCTATTGCGCATGACACAACAGCTGCTGTTGTTTATGGGTACGGCCTTTGCCATTGCCAGTACGCACTTGTTGCCAAAGGCGTCGCGTAAGGTCAATATGGCAATTGCCTCGCTGGCCGTGGTTGTTATGTTTACGACAATGACCGGTACAATTACAGCAGTCTTAGGCGGCTATAACGCGCAGCTTAACCTGTATAATTCTGGCATATACTATAGGCTCTATTACACTCACCGTGAGGACGAAGTCGGTACCCAGTGGATAAGTGGCCTGCTCGATAAAAGCCGAGCAAGCGATCTGCAGGTGGACAATATTTTTGTCGACCGTTACACGTATGTAAAATCGCAAAGTCTTATTCAGTTCGACTTGCTTAACGATATTGCACCGCCGCTTGTTAAAAAGAATTCCTACGTATTTTTGGGTTATAACGTGGTTAAAAACGACCAAGCTACCATTTATTACAATGGCGCGCTTATTACATACAAGTATCCGATGAAGTTTTTGGACGACAATAAAAACTTGCTTTACAACAACGGTGGCGCAAAGGTCTACCGATGAAAATTCTGCATGTTATAAGCATGGGTCACGTAAGTGGAGGTGCCGAAAAAAGTGTGGTGATGCTAAAACAAGGGCTCGAAGCGCGCGGCCATGCCGTTAGAATTATGAGCAGCGATCGCGACCCTGACGTGCCCCATTTTAGCGATTACGAATGTAAGCACATACAAGCCACCACTCCACTCGGCCTGTTCCGCCACCTATGGAATGGCAGCGCCTACCGCACGCTCAAAAACGCCATTGTTGATTTTAATCCTGACGTTGTCCATTTCCATACTATGGGCGAACTATCGCCGTCTGTTTTGTTTGCGTTAGGCGGCACGCCAGCCATACTAACTGTCCATGGCCCCGAAGAGTACACTGCCACATTGCTTGAATGGTACCTCCCGCCACATGTTTTTAAAGGCGCTGTTAGTATGCATAACTTAAACCTAATCGGCATGGCGTACTATGGGTTTTTTAAATTTTTGCAACGACCATTATACAAAGTTGGGTTCCGCCGGCTTAAACTCATGGTGTCGCCCAGTAAGTATTTAGCTCAAAAATTAGTCGAAGAGCGTTTTCGCGTGCCAATTGACCAAGTATATAATGGTATTGATTTGCCAAAAGCAGCATCATTACCCGATGCTAAAAATGTGTTGTATATTGGCCGCCTAGAGCATGTTAAAGGTGTTGAAGTGTTGCTGCGTGCTTTGCCGGCAGTGACGGCTGAAGTGCCTGACGTGCATCTCGATATTGTTGGCGATGGCCCCGATCGGCGCAGGCTAGAGGCGCTTGCCAACGAGCTTGTTGTTAACGAATGGGTCACCTTCCGCGGTTGGCTACAAGGCAAAGCTGTAACAAACGCCTATAAAAATGCGCGGGTACAGGCGGTGCCGTCAATTTGGCCCGAGAATTTACCAACGGTAGTCATTGAGGCGCTCGCGGTCGGCCGCCCAGTTGTTGGTAGCCGGGTTGGCGGCATTCCGGAACTCATCCGTGACGGTGTCACTGGCAAAATTGTTGAGCCCGGCAATAGCGACGACTTAGCCAAAGCGCTTATTAGCCTGCTTAAAGACCCTAACCTCGCCAATAAGGCTGACGCCGCGCATACTGATGCCGAGCGCTTTGCCCTTCCCCAATTTATAACTCACATCGAAAAATTATATGGAGACATAACAGAATGAAATTACTCGTCGTAAATGCTTACGTCCGCGAAAACGCTGGTGACGCTGCACTACTGAGCGTGTTGCTAACGCAACTTAAAGGTGAATTCCCACAAGCCGATCTGGCCCTTGCTGGTATGGAAGATCCAATAGCGCGACCAGAATTTGAAGACGTCAAAAACCTAGGTTCAATTCGCCGCTACACAAGTGTTGAATCACTTAATGTTGCCCACCGTTGGCTACGCCGTTTGCTGGTATTTATGGTTGCTGGTTTGTGGTTTCGTGGACCAAAAACACTGTGGCGGGCATTAACAAAATTGCTTCCAGCCGAGGTTGCTGCTGAGCTCAAAAATATTTATAAAGCCGACGTCGTTATTTCGCTTGGTGGTGGTTATCTTAATGGTAAAAACAATTTGGGCGGCGACTTAAACGTGTATTATTTGCTGCTGCCGGTTCGTTTAGCTGAACGTTTAGGCAAGCCGGTTGTGTTTGCGCCGCAATCGTATGGTCCGTTTGGCAACGCGCGCCAATCGCGCTGGGCACGTGACACACTTAACAAAACTAATCTTGTTATGGTGCGCGAACAAACAAGCATGGATTTGCTAGCTAAACTTGGCGTGCGCCCTGAACTTTTGTACAAAACTGTTGATTCAGGCTTTGCGCTGAATGTGCCAGACCAGCCAGATGTAATTAGTCGTTTTGGTATCCCTAAAGGACTAAAAGTTGTCGGTATGACGGCACGCCGTTGGCTGCCGGCCGAGCAGCAAACGGCATACGAAAAAGCGCTGGCTAAAACAATCGACTACATTCAAGGTAAATACAAAATGCGTGTTGTGCTGATCCCGCAAGTTACGTCGCCGTTTCAGGCTGACGACGATCGCATTGTCGAAAAGCGTATTGCTAGTTTTTGCGACCCTAAAAATCAGCCAATTGTTGTTGATGAATTATTAAGTCACACGACCCTTAAAGCAATGTACAGCAAGTTAGACTTTTTAATTGGTACGCGTTTTCACTCTGTTATTTTTGGGTTGATCAGTGGCGTGCCGTCAATTGCTATTGAATACGAACACAAAACTGGTGGCATTATGCACGATTTACAGCTCGATGATTGGGTCCGTAAAATTGACGCTGTCACTGCCGAAGATTTATGCGCATTGTTCGACAAGCTTGCCGCCGACCCTAAGGCGTATTTGGCACAGCTCAATAAGGGTCTGCCGGCGTATATTGCCAAAGCTAACACAACGCCACAGCTTATACGGCAGGTGCTCGACGGCCGCGCCATCCCCACCACAAAAAGCTAAGCGCAACAACACTTGCTAGCATCTGACCGAGTAGCCAGGCATAACCAATCCAGACTAAGCCGCGGTTCGCCCATGCCTCGGCAAACCCGCTAATGGCTGTCATATACACGACGTTGACAATAATAATTGCCCACGTTTGTTTGGTGATGCGCAGCAAGACATTAGCGATGGTGTAAATAGCGACCATTGGTCCGGCAATGGCAAATGTTTGCAATAGCGGCGTAGCCTGGACGTATGAATGGCCATAAATAGTAAGCATTAAATGCGCGCCAAAGTAGATAATCGTCACGCCAGGGATCATAATAGCTGCAATAACTAGGCTTGAGCGCTTCATAAGGTCACGTAAGCCGCGATCGGCATACGACCCTTCTGCAAATAATGACTGTGAAACAGCGTAAACCACAGTGTACAACAAGTTCGCTACCATAAACGCCAAATAGTAATAGCCGGCTGCCGCGGCGCCTAAATGATTAATAATGACCAACGGTAAAACAAGCGTCGGTGCGATATTTAGCAAATTAGCCAAATAGCTGGCGAATGAATATTTAACCACGCCCTGCAACGTCGTCGTATCAATGCTTAGCTGCGGTCTGTAACCAAAGTGCTTTATTAAAAAGAACACGCTCAGCACAAGGGCTACAACAGCAGCCGCACCAGCCGCCGCAAACAAACCATACGCCCCAAGGCCAACAAACACAAATGGCAGTGCGAGCTTGGTAATGCTCATAACAATGCCGTCAATAAGTAAGTTATACTTTGCGGCGCGGAGTGCAATAAAAATGCTATCTGTTAATAAGTTAACGCTCGCAAGCGCCGCCATTATTATAAAGCCAATGGCATACAAAAAATTATCGTGCACAAGGCCAAGCTTTGGCGCAATAATCGGCACGAGTAACACGTAACCAGCAGCCACAATAATGGCTGCGCCTGTGCTAAGCAGTAAGCCAGTGTTCATTTCGGTGCTGCGATTTTTAGACGTCGGCAGCATGCGTATAAAAGTGCTGTTAAAACCAAGCAAACCAATATAGGAGATAAGGTTCATGGCCGAAATAAGCGTGGTGGCAATACCAATATCTTCTGGCGAAAAAATCCGCGCACTAATCAGCCAAAAAATAAAACCGAGCACAGCCATAATCCCGGTGCTAAGCATTAAATAAAATGAGTTGCGCACCAGCGAATCGCTGTGCAGCTGTCGTAATTTTTCTTTCACTACTATCCTTTTATTGGTTCACGCATATTATACGCGTAGCTCGTCCGATATACCAGCCTAAATGCTACAATAAGGTGCATGGTCATACCACAAAAGCAGTTTTGGCATAAAAAAATACGCGTCATTGGGCGCGATATTGTTGTTGTGCTGTTGGCTATTGTTATTGTCGGACTTATTGTTTTAGTGAGTATGCGGGGAGCAAGCAAACTTGTATATGGACTGCTTGGCCCTTCAATTGTGCAGCCAGATTTAGCGATAACCGTAACAGATCCCAAGCAACCTGGATACGGCATGGCGCTTGGAAATACCTTGCTGCATATGCATCCGCAACAGCTCAATGCCGAGCTACAAGATATTGCTAGTGTTGGTTTTACATGGATTCGCACAGATATTGATTGGTCAGAAGTTCAGCCTAATGACGCCGTACATTACGATTGGGCCGGCTACGATGCAGTTGTCACCGCCGCTTCTGCACACCACTTGCATGTCTTGGGCGTGCTGGCATATACGCCGACATGGGCGCGGCCGTACAATTGCAGTGATTCGCCAAAATGCGCCCCAGACAAAATAAGCGATTATGTCACCTTTGCCAAAGCGGCAGCTGCGCGCTATGGCCCGCGTGGCGTGTTCGACTGGGAAATTTGGAACGAACCGAACTTTGGTTTTTGGGAACCCACTCCCAACGCAACAATTTATACCACCATGCTAAAGATGACGTACAAAGCTGTAAAATCTGTTAGTTCCAACGCGCACATTATAACTGGTGGCCTCGCACCAGCTGCCGATAGCGCAAATAGTATTGCGCCGCGCACTTTTTTGCAGCAGATGTATCTTAATGGTGCTCGAGGCTATTTTGACGCTGTTGGCGATCATCCGTACTCGTACCCTGCCCCGCCAGATGTTTTGTACGACTGGAGCGGCTGGTCGCAAATGGCGGACACGCCTGTCTCGCTACGCAGTATTATGCAAGCGAATGGCGATGGCAATAAAGCTATATGGATTACCGAATTTGGCGCACCGACAAGCGGTTTTGGTGTGGCCGCTAGTCTTACTGATTTTAGAGCAAACCTCGACGCAAAATATGTCGACGAGCAATACCAATCTGCCATCGCCCAGCAAGCTATCGCCACCTATAAAACTGATACGTGGGCTGGTCCAATGTTTTGGTACAGCTATAAAGATTTGGGTACGTCCCAAGACACGAATGAAAACTTTTTTGGCATTGTTCGCGCCGATGGCACGCAAAAACCACTCTATAACGAATTTAAAAAGCTCTTCGGTCATTAAGCAAAAGCATAAATACGCTTGTAAGTGGCGGTGAATGTTGTCATAATTGTGGCATATGAAGCTTAAAATAGACGTTGATACTAAAACTTTTGTACGACTGCTTGTTGTCGTAACCGTCTTTGCTGTCGCTATTTTTGTACTACTTAAACTGACATTCGCGTTAACAATAATTGGTATTTCGTTCTTTTTGGCACTAGCCCTTAACTTGCCTGTCAGCGCGGTTGCGCGTCGATTACCTGGTCATAGCCGGGTGCTGGCGACGGCCTTATCATATATTATTGTGCTGGCCGTAATTGGTGTGTTCATCTACATTGCGCTGCCGCCAATTATTGATCAGACCAATCGTTTTATTGGAGCGCTGCCTGGCTATATCCAAGATGTAAGTTCGCAGCGTGGCGTGGTCGCCGACTTTGTTAACCGGTACAATTTGCAGAGCCAATTGAATCAATTAGTGAACGGTATACAGCAGCAAACATCGGGGGTCGCTCAGGGGTTGGGGAGCTCGGTGATAAGTGGTGTGTCTTCGGTACTTACAGGGGTAATTTCGCTTATTACAACGCTCGTACTTACCTTTTTAATGCTAATTGAGGGTCCGGCATGGCTTGACCGATTATGGAGTCTATACTACGACAAAGCAAAATTACACAGACACCAGCAATTGGCAATAAAAATGTACCGAGTTGTCGCAAGTTATGTCAACGGTCAAGTCCTCGTTGCTAGTATCTCGGGGGCGGCTGGATTGACAACGTTGCTTATTTTAACGACATTCTTTCAGGTACCACTCACAGCGGTCATCCCACTGACGGGCATTATATTTTTGACCGATTTAGTCCCTGTTGTCGGTTCAACACTTGGTGCGTTGATTGTCTTTTTGGTACTATTGTTTAACGACCCAAGCGCGGCAATTGTATACCTTATTTACTTCTTGATTTACCAGCAAATCGAAAACAATTTTATACAGCCAGTTGTGCAATCACGTACTGTGGCGTTAAGCGCGCTGTCTATTATCGTTGCGATTTTAGTCGGTATAAGCTTATTGGGATTAGTCGGCGGAATTGTGGCAATTCCTGTGGCTGGATGTATTCGCGTTATACTTATTGACTATATGGAACACCGGCGTAAGCCAACCGAAACGTCTGCGCAAAAACGCAAATTGTGGCACCGCTTGGCGCGTGCCGAAGCTGCTGCAGAAGACTAAAAAGCGCGGCTCCAAATACTACCTACAGACGTATCACGGATAATTATTTTTTGTGCTTCAAGCGTAGCACGCAATTCGTCAGCCTTAGCAAAATCTTTATTGGCACGTGCTGTTTCGCGTTCAATAATGAGTTGCTTTTGCGTGTCAGTAATATTTTTGCTAGCGCTTAGTTTAAGGCCAAGCACTCTGTCTAAAAAGTTAACAAAATCGGTTAACGCCTGTGTGGCGTCAATGCCCACCAGATATGTTTGAGCTTTTTCGGCCAGCGTGCTAAGGGCGGCTAGTGCATCGGGTGCGCCGAGGTCATTACGCAGCTCTTCAAGCATGACATCGCGCGTTTCGGTAAAGCTTTGGGCGTTCAATTCGCCTGCCTCTATGGTCTGAAAACGCAAATCAGCAAAAGCTTGCAAGCCTTGGCGCCGTTGCCGTGCCGCGCGCAGGCCATCCATAGTAAAGTTGGCTTGGCTGCGGTAGTGACTCTGCAAAAATAGCAGGCGCACGTCGAGCGGGTCAATCCCCTGCTCGGCCAGTTGGTGTAACGTGATGCCGTTGTTTAAGCTTTTAGAAATCTTAACGCCCTCGACCATCATGTGGTTAGCGTGCAGCCAAAAGCGCGAAAACGGCTTGCCAGTGGCGGCTTCGCTTTGCGCGATTTCGTTGGTGTGGTGTACCGGAATGTGGTCAATGCCGCCGGCATGAATGTCAATCGTTTCGCCCAAATATTTCATGGCCATTGCCGAACACTCTACGTGCCAACCGGGGAAGCCTTTGCCCCATGGGCTGTCCCACTCCATGTCGCGTTGTTGGTTTTTTGGCGAGAATTTCCATAGTGCAAAGTCTGCCGGGCTACGCTTTTGTTGGTTCAATGCGACCCGCGCGCCGACCTTAAGGTCGGCTTGGTTTTGGCCAGTCAATTTGCTATAATCGCCTAGTTTTGCCGTGTCAAAATAAACGCCATCGTCAATAATGTATGTAAAACCTTTGCGTTCAAGCGTTTGTACAAGCGCTATTTGTTCGGGGATGTGCTCGGTCGCTTTTACCAAGTGCGCCGGTTCGGTAATGTTAAGTTTTTTAAGGCCGGCCACATAATCGTCGCCGTAAAATGTGGCGATTTCCCAGGCGCTTTTGCCTTCGCGTTTGGCGCCTTTTTGCAGCTTATCTTCGCCCTCGTCGGCGTCGCTGACCAAGTGACCGACATCGGTAATATTAGTCACCCACTTAACATCAAAGCCGCTTTCTTGCAGCACTCGCACAAGCGTGTCCCAGCGTGTGTACGCCGAATAATTGCCAATATGCGCGTAATCATACACCGTTTGGCCACAGCTGTACAAACTGACCTCGTTGTTATGTGCGGGTTCGAAATGTTCGAGCTTGCGGGTGAGGGTGTTATAGAGTTGCATTGGTTTTGGTGTCGTAATCCCTTAACGCCTTATCTGTCGCGCTGATGAGCTCGGTCGTGACGTGCTCTAACGTATCGCCATGTATTTTAAACCCAGCGGCATATGGGTGGCCACCGCCGCCAAAGAATGCCGCCACGGTTTCGGCGATTTTGGCGTCTGGGTTGGCGCGTAGTTTGCCGGTAACTTTGCCGTCTGGGTAGGTTTTTATGGCGACGGCTAGGCGCACGCCTTCGACTAAGCGCATTTCGTCGAGTACCAAAACTGACGGATTGTATTGCGCGCTAAAATCATGAATTTCATCCCACGGTATGTGCACCACAGCCAGCGCGTTGTCTAAATAATATTCGATGCGTTGCAGTAAGCGGCCTTTGTAGGCCAAGATTTCGGGAGATTTTTTCATGAATTCGCGGCGACGGCTTTCGATGTCGCTGATGCGTGCGCCGCGCTCAACGAGGCCAGCCAGAGCGTAGACGCTTTGGGCGGTGGTACCTTCGGTAATCAACCCTAACGAGTCAGCCAAAATAGAAACGGCTAAGTTTTCGCAGGCATCTTTTGGTAGTGGCCATCCAAGCTCTTTAGCGAGGTAAAAAATGAGCTCACCGGTTGCAACGGCGCTGGAATCATTAATGGCAATGTGTTCAAACGCCAAATCACTGGCTGTCGCGTGGTGGTCCATGACGAGCACGGGTCCGGCAGTGATGCGCGCGAGGTTTTCTGGTACGAGAGCCTTTTCCATTAAAGCCGTGCTCGACGTGTCGACAATAATGGTGAGATCGGCGTCGCGCGGGAATTCATCTGTAACTCGATCCCAGCCTTGAGCGTAATGTAAATAAACTGGTATGTCGATTGCGCAGTACAACGTTACTTTTTTGCCGAGTTCGTTAAAAATTGCTTCGAGGGCCAGCGAACTGCCTAAACTGTCGCCGTCTGGATTTTCGGCCTGGATAATAACAATGTGGTTTGCGGCCCGTACACGTTCGTCGGCCTGGTGTGCATTTTGTATGTTCATTACTGGTTTATTTTACCAGATGAATTGATTGACGGCGAGGGTCTAGCGGCCGGGCTGTCTAAACCTGCAGACAGCCCGGCCATGTTTTACACCAACACGACACACTTGCCGTAGGACTTGGGGTCGGTGTTGGGTTTGCGTGGTGTGCATGTCAGCCTGACGCTGCCCTTGACGGGCGATGTGGTCTGACTGCGGAACTTCACGCCACCACCGCTGGCGCCACAATAAGTGGCAACATTGTATCGCTGCCCTACTTTGGGCAATGTAAAGCTGAACGTGCCCGTGCTGGGAGTGCCAGGATTGTAGGTGGCGATTGTGGCGTTCATCTCGCGGCTTTCGCCCACAAGGGTGACGCCAACAACTTCGATCGGTTCGTTATTGGCGCAGGTGGCCGTGATGAGCACCACATCGGCGTCAGTGGTCGTTGTCGTTGTTGTGGTGGGTGACGCTGGTAAGGCGGTACCCGCTTCGGCCGCGCAAGCTCCGAGCAGGACGCTTGCCACCAAAATGATCCAAAACAAACTGCTACGCACCAAAGTGCCTTTCTGGGTAGTAACCAATTTTTATTGCTTGGAGCTGGCCACACAGGGGCTCAATTCGCCCTTGTTGTGCGGGCGCGGACACATGATCTTGCTGTTGCCGGTCTGCGATGGCTGCAGCACGCCGCGGTATCCGTCGGCATGCTGGCTGTCACAGTCAACACTAACGCCATAGTTTGTGGCCGACGAAATGTCTGCCGAATAGCTTGCGCCGGCCGGTGTCGCACCACTGCCGAGCTCGGTGAGCGGTTTTGTGTTGCCTTGCTCGAGCAGCAGTTGTGCCGACGTAATCGGTGAATCAACGCACGTGATGTCAATGCGCACACCCATACTGGGCGTGGGCGCTTGTGACGCGCTGCTGACCGGCGGTGGCGTCGTACTGGGCGTGACCGCTTTGCCGCACGCAGCAAGCAGCAGACATCCGAATATGGCGATAAGAAGTGCGCGCACCACGAAACCTTTCTCGAAGCCAAAAACTGGTCTGTCGTAGTATATTACAATTTTTGTCGGCCTTCTAGAGCATGGCCAAGTGTAATATTATCGGCGTATTCTAGGTCAACGCCAACTGGTAGCCCACGAGCTAACCGAGTAATGTTGACGTTTGGCTTCTCGCTGAGTTGGCGCTGCAAATATAGCGCTGTTGATTCGCCTTCAACGCTCGCGTTGGTGGCTAAAATAATTTCTTTGACGCCATCGGCGTCGATGCGTTTTAGCAGTTCAGCGATATGCAACTGCTCTGGTCCGACATTGTCGATGGGCGAAATAACGCCACCCAAAACATGGTACGTGCCTTTAAATTGGCCGGTGCGTTCGAGTGCGACAACGTCAAGAGGTTCTTCGACGACAGCAACAACTGTTTTGTCACGTTCAGGGTCGCTGTATAAGGGCGACACTGCTTGGCCCTTTTCGATTAAGGCGAACGTTTTTGGGCAATATGTTACGTTTGCATGTAGACTGGCAATGGCGTCTGCAACGCGAGCGGCGACGCCTGGATCGCGGCGCAGTAAGTCGTATGCGTATCGCTCGGCTGTGCGTGGGCCGACGCCAGGCAATTTACCCAACTCGTCAATTAAATGCACGAGAGCTTTAGGGAGTATCGTTGCCACGGCGTATTACAAACCAAGTTTGCCAAGGCTACCCATGAGTGGTTTCATTTTTTCGGCAGCTACTTGTTGTGAGCGGTTAATGGCGTCTTTAACAGCGGTTTCGATCCAGCGTTCTAGTTCGTGGATATCGTCGAGGTCGACGCGCTCTGGGTCAATGGCAATATTTTTAATTTTTTGTTCGCCGGTAATGCGCACGACAACAGCGCCATCGCCGGCTTCTACTTCGATAATTTCGTTGGCGAGCTCTTTTTGCGCCTTTTTAACTTTCATAATCATTTTGGCTTGGTCAAACATAGGTAAACTCCTCTTTAGCTTTATTGTAACAGATTGCGCCTAGTGCTGGTAGACATTAAAACGCAGGGCGTTGTCTTTGCGGTCGTCGACAAGCTGCGCAGTCGGTTTGCCTGGCAATGTTTGCGAAATAAAGCCGAGCTGTTCGGGCTGCACTAACCATTCAGCAGCATTTGGCGGTGTTGTTTTTGCATTGGCGCCAGTGGTCACAATTGTGCCTGGCCGTCTTGAGGCGAGGACACTATAAAGTGCTGCATGAGTGTCGTCGGTAACGATTGCAATTGGCGTGTTTGCTGGCGCCTTAGCAATGGTCTGTTGCGCCAAAAACGCATCAGGGCTAAATACCGCACCGGCACTAGGACTATACAACATTGCGTAAACGTAACGCTGGTAATTCGCCTGCACAATAGTAAATAACAAAAGCGCCAATGGCAATAAGGCAAAAAGCCTGGCGTAAGGGTTACGCGGGAACAAGCGGTACCAATAACCAATAACCTGGTTAAGTCCAATAGTCATAACCAAAATTGCCGGTACCAAAAGTACGGCTGTCCCGGCAGGGTTAAAGCCAATAATAGGTACTAATAAGGCTGCCCAAATTAACAAAAAATGGGCACGTACCGAATGAAAATCACGCAGTAATCGCCAGCCACCAAATAATAGCAACGATGCTTCGACTAACGTTAGTGCTGGTGTTACCAAAATACCAGTGGTGACATTGAATGGGTTGAACAAGTTATTGAGCGCCTTACCAAAGTCACGAATAAATTGTAGCGGGTCCGGTAAGTTGGCAGGAATCGCCAGTAAATCACGGGCTACGCTAGGGTTTTTATATACTCCCCAACCCAGCGGGATCAACAAAATTGCAAAAAAGAATCCGCCAATAAACAAATTGACTTTGTTGTTTTCGCGGACTAAATATCGCAGATGCGGCTGGGCAATGCTGGCGAGTCCGGCCGCAATAAAAACGTAGGCCATGTATGGTGTGTAGACAGAAATTGCCGCTGCCATGCTAAATGCCACGCGCCACCAGCGCCAGTTTTTTGTCTCTTGCGACACATAGGTGGCGATGAGTAGTAAAAGGCTCGTCCAAAACGGCACCATAATAAATGGCGCACCAAGCCGTGCAAAACTTAAGAACCAAGCGGACGTCACAAAAATAACGCCGGCAGTAAGTGCAACGTTTTTTGTAAACCACCGGCGAATCATAAGACATGTACAAAGCGCGGTTAGCGCGCCAAATATAACGCCAGGTAACCGTACGCCAAGTGGTGTAATGCCAAAATACTGCACGCTCAGCTTTTGAAGCGCATGGAATGGCAGGTCGACAATCTCGGCTGGCAACTGATTAAAAGTGACCTGGCTTGACGCTATAACGCTTTGCTGCTCGTCATTACTAAGGCCGGGCGGAATCGCATCACTAAAAATAATAAGCAAACCAACAGTTAAAATAGCAAGCACGGCGTACGCAAGTTTGTAACGTAGCCGGTATAAAGTCCACTCGGTAACAGGGCGAATTTTCATAACTATTGCATATAGTATATCGCACCCTGAGCGTGCTGGCGAATAAAATGCTTGTGATTTTAAGCAAAAATAAAAACGCCCAATGGCGATACAAGGGGGCGGACCCCGCGACCTGGGCGGCCGCGGGGTGCCCTACGTCAACTGCCGAATTTTTGGGCCAGATATTCCGCCAGCTGAAGCCAGGGACCCTTGCCCCAGGTGTCAGGATTGCGGTTGTGAGCGGCGGCTGTCGCCGGTCCCCTGGGCATGCCCAAGGTTTCGAGCAGGTAGTGGGTGTCGGCACCGAGCGCTTGGTGCAGTTGGGTCCATTCGGACGAATCCTCGGACAGCTTGTCCATGTCGCGGGCTGTATTGACGGCACGAACGATCACAAACATGTGCTCGAGCTGCGATGGCACAGTGACTCTCCACTGTTCCAGTGCGGCTTCTGCTTGAGCTCTCCAGATACGTAATGCCCAGTCGTGCAGATGCTCTTCGTGCAGCGCCATGCACGTGGCCCTGTCCGGCGCCAGGCGCGGTGTGATCGGGTGATGTTGTACGAGATAGTCGAGCGCCTCACCAATCGCCTTGCTCTGTTCCGGTGTGGGTTCGACCTTGAGCGTGACGCGCATCGGGTTGCGACACTCCACGAATGCCGACACGCCGGCCACGATAGTGTGGTGAACAGGTATGACCGTGGGGTGTCGCGTGTTCAGTACCAACGGTAATTCCACTGGCTGCATGTGTCCTCAAGGTGACGTAGGGGCCACAGCGTTTGCTGCGGTTCGTAAATTGTAGCACGCACTCATTGGATAATCAATAAAAATTATGGTATGCTATACGTGCCTGAACAACGACATGAAAGAGGTTTGCTATGGAAGTCGTGGATAAGAGTTTTGGCTTCGCTGGTCGTTTATGGAAGTTGACGATCGCCTTCGACGAACTGCTCAGCACCAATACCGGCCTTACCCCAGTGGCTCGCAAGCTGGCGCGGCAGCTTGCGGTTGCGGAGCCCCGGCTCGAGGACCCTTCCACGGAGTGCACCTACAGCTTTGAGGGCCACAATGCATTGATTTTCGTCGATACCGAGTTGGGGAACGACGAAATCGACGTTTTGACTAGTGCCATGACGAAGCCTTACGCGTTCGACCCCAAGACTGACCTCTTGCCCAAGTCCATTGGGCACGGCGTTTACATCTTGCGTGCCAAGACCTGCTTCACGCGGTTCGATTTGCGCGCAATCAAGGCTTCACCGCCGGTAATCAATGCGGCTCACTACAACTACGACCAGCAGCTCGGCCACGCCATTTGGGTGACGCTTATGGTTGACGCCAACCAAACGCAACTCTTGAGGGAAGTCGAACAGATCATGTTGTGACGGGCATGCGCGGGGCGATCGGCCTCGCGCAAGCTCTAAAATTATTACAAACAACCGCCTATTGTCGACGGTTGTTTTTATGCTCGGATTATAGACACAGTTACGATTTGGTTGTATTATATGTATGCATTGCAACGACGTCACTGGAAGGTGATGTGTACTATGAGAGTCACAGGAATCGACGACAACCCGGGCGCCAACTGCCGCGAGTTCGTGGTGGATGTTCCGCTCATGCAGGAAGATGGCATCATCTTACCTGCGGGCTACACGGTCGCGCGTGAGCTGATCAGGCAGTTCGATGCGCTTGGCGTAGCCAGTGACCTGGGTCACAACCCGGTTGGGTTGCGTGCTGACAGGGTTGTCATCAGCGGCAGCAAAATTGCCGCCTCAGACTACCGGCAGCACATCACCGACTGCATCGAGCGAGAGCCGCGTGCGGTCAAGACCAATGACTACATTGGTTCTTGCGGCAGCGTCATCGCCAAGGTCCGCGAGCACATGACCGCGATGTAGGGTGGGCATTCGTCCGCGGGCAACACCCCATGCAAACGCCGCTTACGGGCGTTATTTTTATTCGTGATGCTTATCGAGCGACATAAATTTGAGCCGCTCTGGATGGAAGTACAGCTCAACCGTACCGGTCGGACCGTTACGGTGTTTTTTAATGAGTAGCTCGGTGACGTGCTGGTTTTCGGTCTCTTTATTATAGTAATCTTCGCGGTACAAAAACATAACAATGTCGGCATCTTGTTCGATTGAACCCGATTCGCGCAGGTCAGACAGCTGCGGGATTGGCGGCGTGCGGCTTTCGACCGAGCGACTTAACTGACTCAGCGCCAGCACCGGTACGTTAAGTTCGCGCGCCACGAGTTTTAGCCCGCGCGAAATTTCGGAAATTTCTTGCACGCGGTTGTCGCTGCTGCGGCCGCTGCCGCTCATTAGTTGCAAATAGTCGATGACAATAAGGCCAAGCGGACGTTCGTGGGCGGCGCGGCGGGCTTTGGTACGCAGTTCTAGCACGCTCATGCCTGGCGTGTCATCTATAAAAATTGGCGCTTCGGCTAAAACGCCCATGGCGTGGCTTAGTTTTTCGAAGTCGTCATCGCTTAAGTTGCCGGTGCGAATGTTCCAGGCATCAACGCCGGCTTCGTCGGCCAACATGCGGTCAACAAGCTGCTCTTTGCTCATCTCGAGGCTAAACACAAGCACTGCCTGGTTTTGCTGCACGGCAATGTTATGCGCTAAGTTTAGCGCAAAGGTGGACTTACCCATGGCTGGGCGGGCGGCCAAAATAAGCAAGTCGCTGCGTTGCAGGCCGGCCATCATGTTGTCCAAGTCGCGGTAGCCGGTCGGGATGCCGCGCATTTTGCTTTTGTCGCGGTGGAGTTCTTCCATGCGGTCAAAGCTTTCGGTCAAAATTTGCTCTAAGCTGGTGAGTTCTTGGCGCAAGGCTTGGTCGGACACGGCAAATAATTCGGCTTCGGCGCTGGCTAGCAATTCGTCGCTGTTTTTAGCTTCATCAAACCCAAGTTCGGCAATGTTGCCGCTGGCTTTAATTAGGCGGCGGCGCATGGCGTTTTGAGTAATAATTTCGGCGTAGCTCTCGGCGTGGGCGGCGGTTGGGACTTGGTTGGTTAGCTCTGTTAAATAGTCGGCGCCGCCGGCTTCTTCGAGCTTGTCCTTTTTTTTGAGTTCGTCGGATAGCGTGAGTAAATCCACCGGTTTGTGGTGTTCGTACAGCATGACCATGGCGTCAAAGATGGTTTCGTGGCGCGGGTCGTAAAAATCGTCGGCGTGCAGTTTGTCGGTGACGCGAGTTAAAACATCTTCGTCAATTAAAACTGCGCCCAAAATACTAATTTCGGCGTCGAGGTTTTGGGGTGGCAATTTGCCTTCTGGCATTTTGGCTTTTGGTTTGTCGGCTGGTTTTTTGCGTGGGTCAGGCATCTATAATCTCCCCGCCGCCCATAATTTTGGCGACGTTTGCAAGTGTTGGGTCGGCTGGTGGCGGACCGGGCGGTTCGGCTGTGGCGCTCACGTCGGTTTTAATGGCTGGTGCGCCGCCGAGTTCGGCAATAAAAATGTGCGTCAGCGCAGCTTTTTGTTTGACGTCATCGAGTTTTTTGCGATGCAGAGCGAACTTAAATAATAGCGTTAGTTCGTTTGTGCTAGCGTCAAAAACCGGTTGAGCTTGTTTGGCCACACTAAATAACGGCGGGCTAGATTTTTTAACTGCGGCGAGAACTTTGTGCCAGGCCATATTATCAAAGTTGGTCAGTGGTTTGCCTGTTGGTACTTCAGCCTGTGTCTCTGTAGGATCTTCTTTTTTTGCGGTCGGCTTGGTTGCCGGTTTTTGTCGCACAACCGGCGCGCTGGCAATTGTGGTTGGCGCAGTAGCCAAAACTGGCGCGGTTTTTGGCGCTGGCGCGGCACGCATAAGCACCGTTAATAATTTGAGATCTGGGTTGTAGGCACGGGGCACGTCCAATAAACCGTCAACGACAGTATATAAATGTGGCCGAGTCTGGGCGGCTGCGGCCAACGCCTTACTGAGCTGCGCCACAAGTGTGCTGGTGTTGGCGCCAGTGGCGGCGAGTTCGGTTAGCGTGGCAGCAATCGCGGGCCTATCTCCTGTCGTCACGGCTTGCACTAAACTTTTGATTTTGGCGTGCGGTGCTAAACCAAGCGTTGTGGCAACGTCATCGGCTGTAATGGTATCGGTCGCAGCGCTGGTGACTTGATCGAGCAAGCTGACACTGTCGCGGAAGCTGCCGTCACCGTGTTCAGCTATTAACGCCAAAGCTTCATCATCAATTTTAATGCTTTCTTTATCGGCGATTGTACGCAAATGTGCGGCGATTTTATCGGGTGCGCCGGGCCTAAACGCAAAGCGTTGTGTGCGACTAATAATGGTCGCTGGCAATTTGTGAACTTCGGTCGTGGCCAAAATAAACACGACGTGCGCTGGCGGTTCTTCGAGCGTTTTTAGCAGCGCATTAAAACTTTCGCCGGTCAGCATGTGGACCTCGTCAATAATATACACTTTATATTTGGCGCTGGTTGGCGCAATATAAACTTTGTCACGCAGGTCGCGGATGTCGTCAATGCGGCGGTTGCTGGCCGCGTCAATTTCAATAATATCGAGGTGCGGTTTATCGCTGTACGGCAAGCCGTTAATTTCGTGCGCCAAAATGCGCGCCACACTGGTTTTGCCGACACCGCGTGGGCCGGTAAATAAATAGGCATGACTAATACGACCGGCTTTAATTGCGCGGTCTAATGTTTGCGTAACGTGCTCCTGCCCCACCAATTCCCCCAGCGAGCGCGACCTGTATTTGCGGTAAAGCGCCTGTCCCATACGTGTTTTTAGTATAGCGTATGGGGGCGCAATTAGTATTGTAGTATTTACTCGCCGCTGGCTTTAACGGGTTAAAACCAATGGTGAGCTGACAAGCAGCCCAAGTGGAAACGATTGGTGGTGCGGCGGCCTGTGGGAGCGCCGCCGCACCGCGTGGTGAGTTAGCCCTCGATGCGAGCGTTCACCATACCGACGTTGTCGACCTTGATCGAGTAGATTTTTTTGGTCGACGGGTCGGGCAGGGCGTTCATGACGGCAGACATGGTCTTGGTGATCAGGTCGGTCTTCTTCTGCTCCACGAGATTGCCGAAGTCGGCGTAGGTGTCCGGGACGGCGACCCTGTAGTCGTTGTCGCTCAACCAGCTGAAGTGCGGGCCTTCGAGCGTCACGACCTTGCCGTTTTCCACGTAGATGACGGGACGGTCGGTGGTGCCCCTGTTGTGGATGTCGTCGGCACAGTCGGTGATGTTCGTGTCGTCGCCGCACGCGATGTACGCGACGCCGTCGGGCGCGTTCTTGCCGTCGCTGATCAGGCCGCCGCTCAGCTCGACCGCGGGCGTGTAGCCCATGGCCATGAGGAATTTGCCGGGCTCCGTCGATCTGTAGGTCTCGGGGTCCGACGGGACAATGGCCCTGATCGGTCCGGAGCTGCAGCCGGTCAGGACGATCGCCAGCAGGCCACCGATGATCAGGCTGAGCTTCTTCGCGTTGTTCACAGTCGTGCTCCCTTATCGTTTCCGGTAGGACAGGTAACAACCATGCTGTACATGGCTCTTATCTGTCCTACGGGCTGCTTGTCAAAGTGCTTTGCAATGTATGCAAGGCAGTATTAATATAACATTTTTAGTATGTATTGTCAATTTCTGTCGGAGCGATTTGCGCAGATAAAACTATTTACAAGTTTGTATATTTATGTTATTATATTTATTGCAATCGTTTGCACGTCACATCGGAGGTATTGCCATGAACGGGCTCGACGCCAACCTGCCCGCGTTCGTCCTCACCCCGGCGTTCCTGGACAACGACCGCCAGCTGCTGAACATCGCGGCCGCCGCGGCCATGCAGACCTGGGAGCGGCTGGTGGACCCGGACACGCGGTTCACCCACGACTCGGCGGCCAGGGCGCGCATCTTCACTCAGGTGAACGAGGCCGCCGCCCAGAGCGAGGACCCGGTCATCAAGGAGGTTTTCCAGCTCCTCACTGCCACCAGCGAGGGTGGCCCGTACGGCATCAGCTACAAGCTGGACACGGGCACGCACTTCGGCTACATGCTGTTGCTGGCCCTCGCCCTCGACATCCCCTTCCGCGCCGCCTGACATGCACAACGGTTTCTGGCACCCGGGTCCGCCCGGGTGCCAGCCAACCCAAAGACACCACAAGCCCTTAAGGGCTTTTATTTTTGCTTTTAATATAAGTTTAGTATGATTACAAATGCAGAGATTGTCCGACGAAAGGACGACCATGACCGACCAAGAAGGCCAAGAAGATCGCCAAGAAACAGAGCCGGCACCCAACATCGGAACTCGCATCGGAACTCGGCGGCCGAACTTCGCCGTAAACGATGGCCACACCACGGCGAGCAACGACAACCCCGAAGGTCTTGCCTGGCTGGTTGAGCAGTAACGCCAACTCTGCACCCCTTGCGTTCGTCCTGCCGGGCGCAAGGGTTATTCCTATACAAAAAACGCGCCAGTCAGTGGCGCGTCGTTTTATAATGCTGCTTCTACCGCTGCCCATTCGGCGTCACGGTTGTCTTCGGGGATAATAATACTGACTTGGTCGCCAATTTTACACTTAAAGTAGGTGACGCTGGCCATAAGTACGCGGTATTCTTTGCTACCTGCTTCGACATAAAAAGTGCCGTCGCGCTGTTTAAGCTCGCCAATGATTTGGCGTCTTGCGACAGGACCAATTTGTTTGTAAATAAAAGCGCCATCTTCGGCAATTGTCAATTTTAGGATGTCGCCCTCTACCAGTTTTGATTTGCTGGCGTAGTTTGCGGGCACAGGGTAGGTTTTGCCGTCTGGACCAACCATGGTTTGGCCGTCGAACACTCCTTCTATAACTTTACCGGCGACTTCTTCTTTTGGAGTGGCTTGTGCTGGCGAATCATCGCCGACAAGGCTTATAAGCAATTCTTTAGCAGCCGAGAGGTTTGTTTCGGCGTCTTGAATAAGCGAGCGGAGGCGCTTGATTTGCTTTTCTGGTAATTCTGCCACTACTTGGGTTCCTTCTCTGTTTGTTTGCGGGCACGCACTGCCCCATTACTTGCTGTCAGCATAGCATCAACTGTCTGCGTGGTCAACAAATTTTTCCACAGGTACACTAAATCTAGCGTAAAAGGGCAGGCTGATCGCCTATTATTTGCGACGGACGAGGTTTGTCAGTGCTGTGCGATATTTTGCAAACCGTTTTGCACTGCCGAGCGACAAACCGTCAGGATCAAAAGCAACTTTTTGCAAATAGTGCAGTACAAGTTTGTAATATGTTAGTAGGTCGCCGCGTTTAATCCATTCGCCAGCGCCATGCAGCTCACCGCCTTCTGGGTACACAAGTACAGTTGGGATATTTTGTTTGGCAAAATGCCGGGCGTCGCTTGCCCCAAGTGCGTCAGTAAAGCCACTTGGCTTACCGCGGACTTCGGCGAGGGTTGCAATAAATGTATCAACTAAAGGGTTTTCGCGCATGAGGTGTACTGGCGAGTCACTTAGTGACGGCACAATAGTCAGACTATATTTTTTAGCAATTTGTTTAATAAAGCTCAAACCCGCCTCTGTTTCGGCGGCGGTAAATGCGCGCAGGCTTATGCCGGCTTTGATCCAACCTGGCGTTTGGGTAGAGTTAATAATGCCGGCGTTGGTGCTCTCGATGGTGTTAATGGCAACTACCAACCCCTGAGGATCATTATTAACAAAGTGCGCCTCGATTTCTTGCATAGCTTGAGTGAATCGCAACAGCGGACTCTGGCCTTCCCATGGGCGTGAACTGTGGGCACTTAAACCGTTGGCAACGACGTAAATATAGTTCATGCCTTTAGCGCGAGCTTCTATGCTCCAGTCACGGCCGCCGTCGGGGACAACGGCGATGTCACAACGCCAGCCTTGTTGGATAAAATCGCTCGCGCCATCTTTGCCGCCGGCTTCTTCGTCGGTGGTGATTAAAATACCTGCATCGTAGGCGCTCAGTGTGTCGTCGGCAGCTAAATCTTTAAAAACTTCGTAACAAGCGGCTGCGGCAAATTTCATATCAATAACACCGCGGCCATACAATTTATTAGCGGTGGTTTTTACGGTGAAGTGATCGTCGTGTGCTGGGGCAACAACATCAAAGTGGACAACAAAAAGCACTTTAACATGTCGTGTGTGTTGGGCACGCGGGTTGGCCGTCGCAATGAGCCATGGGTGTTTGCTGTTGCCCGTAAATGTTGCCATGCCAAGGGCGGCAAGGTCGCCGGCCAATGTTTGAATTGCTTGTTGGCATGCGGCAATATCAATAGTGACAGTTGGCATGGTGACGTACCGTGCTAATGTTGTCTCGAGACGAGCTTGAATAAGTTGATCTGTTTTGTTCATAGGCATTTTAAAAGGCCATTTAACATTAGCATGGCCTCGGTGGTTGGTCAATTATAAATTTGATGCGTCCCGCGGCGTGGTTTGTGGCCACGCCGCGGGGTGTGTTGCTTCAGCGCCAGTGGTAGTCGTACGTCCTATTGCGGTTGTAAGCCTGCTCTTCGCGCCGGGCAATCGTAATAGCCAAGCCAATGGCCAGCGCTACGATCACCAGCAGGATGTCGATGATCGTCGGAATCGCGATCCCCCATCCCGAAATCGGAATTTCGGACTGCAGGTACACGTACCCTGGCTTGCCCTCATCTTTGCAGTTCATGCAGACGCGAGCGAACGGGTGGTCGTGCAACGTGATCTGTTCGACGACACCAGGGTTGGTGGCGGCCTGGAACTCGACGGTCGCGGAACTGTTGCCCTTGGCCAGCAATTGCGGTGCGCCGATGATGATCGACGGCTTGAGCTGCTTGCCCGGCAACTGTGACGTCAGCGCCGCTAGCATGTCCTCGTTGCCCTTGGGCATGCCGGTGCTGGCGCGAGTCCACACGACTTTGTTGAAGTCGCTGTCGACACCAATGATCAGCACAATGCCGTTCTTGGCCAGTGCGAACTTGCCCAGACCGTTCATCCAGTAGTCGCGGACCGCTGTCATGTAGTCGTCAGCGGTCGTGACGCCCTTGAGCGCTGTGTCCTTGACGAAAACGATGTGCATGTCACCCTGGGCTTTCATCCCCAACTCAGTGTTGTACTGCATCAGGGATGCCTGCCAGTCGGCCGCGTTGGCCGGTGGCTTCATGCCAACAAAGCTGACCTTGTCGGCTTTGTAGCTGTCGTGGATCGTCGACTTCAGATCATCTGCCTTGGTGTCGAGGCCCGCAGTGGGCAACGGCAGCAGATTTTTTTGGCGCAGCGTGTCGAGGTTGGTCGGCTCGGTTTGCTGTCCCAGTGTGTAGTTGACGTACGTGCTGTCGATGGTGACCGCGTCGGCGTGACCTTCGCGCAATGAATCGCTGGCGTGCCGCCACAGGGGCGGAATGCCGCGCGCAACCGAAGTCGAAAGCAGAATATCATCCCGCCACTGCTTGGGTTGCGCCGCAAAGATGTGGCTGGCGATGGTCAGCGGTGTGACATGCTGGCCGTCAATGGTGATGCCGACGGTGTAGGTGTATTCTTCGGTCGCTTGCGGGCAGCTGTGGTATCTGGTTTCCTCGTCCCACGTGATGGTCGCATTGCCCTTTGAATCAATCGAGGTGACCGGAACGCTGACCTGGTACGGGTCGCACTGCTCGGTGTTGACGCAGCTGCCGTCTTCGTCGCATTTGGTGACGATCGGGTCGTCGATTCTGACAACGGCGCCGTTCTCGAACTGGTGAAAGCCACCGACAGCGTCGACCTGTACGGCATTGAGAGCGATCGGGTACGAGCCTAAACTCGAACCAACCGCAACCACAAGGCCGACCGTCAAGGCAATGACCGGCCTCTTCGCGCCTTTCTCGAACATCAACAAGACGACGAGAGCGGCGAGCAAGTAAGCGGCAATCACCCACAGCAAAATCCACCACATGGTGGCTCCAATCTGATTGGCTGAATTTTCTGGACGGTGCGACAGGTTCGCGCCTGCCCTACCGTCCAGAAAATTTGCAACACATTATTAAAGAGCTACCGCGGGTGCGATAGTGGTATTATTTTATAATAAAAGTTATCTATCGTCAATGTATTTGCTTCAAACAAAAACACCCACCATAACTGGCGGGCGTTTTTGTAAGTCTGGCCGAAATATGCCTCGTGCTTAGGCGACTTCGACGGTTGCGCCAGCTTCTTCCAAAGCTTTTTTGGCGGCGTCGGCTTCGTCTTTGCTGACTTTTTCTTTGATTGGGCTTGGTGCATTGTCGACCAAGCCTTTGGCTTCACCAAGACCAAGGCCGGTAAGTTCTTTAACGGCTTTGATAACGGCTACTTTTTGGCTACCGGCGTCTTTAAGAGTGACGGTAAATTCAGTCTTTTCGTCGGCAGCAGCACCGGCACCAGCGTCGGCTGGAGCGGCGGCAACGGCTACGGCTGGAGCAGCAGCGCTAACACCCCAGTATTCTTCTAGGAATTTTACGAATTTGCTGATTTCGAGCGCGCTCATTTTGTCGAGTTCGGCAACGAGTTTTTCAAACTCTTTTGGGGTCTCGACAGTTTTCTTTTCTTCTTCTGCCATGATGTTCTCCTTAAAATTGTGGGACTAAAGTCCTAATTAACTTTCCAAAGCTTCTGCGCGTGCGTTCAAAACGTTTAACACGCCACGGACGTTGCCGGCCAGTACGTTGACGAAGCCAGACAGTGGTGCGGCAATGGTGCCAACCAGCATACCGCGGAGTTGATCCTTGGTAGGCAGGCTTGCAAGTGCCTTGATGTCAGCTTCGGCAAGCACAGTGCCGGTGGCGTCGATGCCGCCTAAAAGTTTAAGCGCGTCGTGCGTTTTTGCAAAGGTGGCGAGCACTTGTGCTGGCGCAACTTCGTCGCTGTCACTAATGGCGTATAGCAGCTGACCTTGCAGCATGCTGGCGTCGACGTTTTTGAGCTGGTCGGTTTGGCCAAGCGCAACACGTACCAAGCGGTTTTTGACCACTTTAATAGTGACGCCAGCCTCGCGAGCAGCGCGGCGTAAGCTTTGGAGATCTTTTACGGTCAAACCCTGGTAGGCGGCAAAGGCGGTTAACTTAGCGTCGCTAAGTAACTGCGCAAGTTCGGCTACCTGGGTTTCTTTTGTTTGGCGTGAAATTGCCATAAAAGTTACTCCTTTTAATTTATTCGGCCAGATTGTTAATTTGCAGTTCGAGACCTACAGACAACAAAAAAGAGTCTTTAGTTCTCGCACTACCAAAGACTCTTTGCGGGTTAAAACACAAATTTTTATGTCATTTTCCTCGGTAGCGTAATTAAGTCTTTACAGACTGCTACTGTCTTTAGCAATGTTCACCTTGCAGTATATAAAAATATTGTTGGGTTGTCAACGGTTCTTAGGGGGAGTGGCGGCCGGTTGTGGCCGGCCGCCGTCCGACTCAGGAGAAGGTTGCGTTGTAGGCCTTGGCCGCGGCGTTGATGTTGTCGCACCACGTGCGCTCGGTGTCTTGCCTGCTCTCGCCGGCTACGAAGCGCGTGTTTTCGACCAGCTGGGTCACGTAGCCCATGTAGGTCGCGCGCGCCCTGGCTAGTGAGTCTGGCATGTACTTCTTCTTGCCGTTCATGGACAGGTCGAGTGCAGCCGCGCACAGCGTAGCTTCGACGAACATGCGCCATGTGCCGGCGCTGGGCTGAGCAAGTGGCTTGGTCTTGAGCCGAAAGACCAAATGCTCGGGCTGCTCGCCGGGCAGGCCGACGGTGTAGTTGGCTTGCACCATTTCGTCGGCCAGGCGGTTGATTTCTGCGATCCACAGGCCTTCGACGCCGCCGTTGTCGAGCATCTCTGTGAGGTACGTAACAGACTGCAGACTGGTCATGTCTGCGCAGACTGCGTCGCTGGCGTCGCAGCGCGTCATGCTGACGAGACGACGCCGCGTCCGCACCAGCGTCCGTTCGGCGGCCTCGATTTCTTGGTCGGTCAGTAAATATGCCAGCGGGTCCAGCAGGGCGGCGCGCGCGGTGACGCATTCGTTGACACACACCATGTCGGTGATGTCATCCCACTTGATAGGTCCGCCCAGGTCGTTTTCGCCGATGGTGTAATCCACGAGTCCGATAGCCACGATTCTCCTTCGTGTCGGATTTCGGTAGGTACCAAAACTAGATAATTTTACGATGAATATAAGTCCATGTCAATGCGATGACCGGGGGTGGCCCGGTCATCGCTGACAGTTATGCAGCTATTCCGCGATGTCTGTGTCGGGGTCGAGCTCGTTGAGTTCCTCGGCGAGGAGCTTGCCAGCGTGCCAGACGTTCTGCTCCCAATAAGGCAGCTGAGGGCCGGCAGCATCCATCACGTGGTACTTGCCGCCAGCGAACCGACCCAATGCCGTGTACACACCGCACAGACTACTGGTAAGACCAGTGAGCTGTGCCTGCAGGTTGACGGCGGTGTTTTGGGGCAGTCCATGTCGCGTCCAACCTTCAAAAACGCGCGGCTTGTCGTCACGTATACGGCGCGCCGTCAAAATCACGGCCTTGACGAACCTATGCCAGAAGTCGTGGTCCAGAATGTGCAAGGGCAAGTAATCGCCCTCGACACAAGTGATGGGCGGGTACAGCATTGTGAAGATGGGGTGTGTGTTGTCGTCTTCGCGGCCGACGTCATAGTAGTCCTCGAGCAAGCATTTCGCCCAGTACTCGATAAGATTTGACCACATTGCATGCGGCCCACTCACCTGAATGATCTGGAGGTCACACATATCGCCCTCGTCGTCCTCCGACAATTGCTTGGTGTCGAAGCAGACGTAGCGGGACAGCCAGTCGAGGCCAGTGGTCAAACGCTCGATTGGGTGATGCATGTCGTCGTTCCGAAGCCGCGTGAATGAGGCTAGCGGATCAAGTAATTCGGCGCAGGCGCGCACCGTGGCGTTATACACTTCCTCGGCCTTGGTCAGGTCTGCCGGCAAGATGACCGGACTGCCCAGTTTGGCTAGCTTGAGTATTGGCAGCGGGATGATGCTCAGCAAAACTTCCCCTAACGGTAGGTGCAAAACTGTCTGCAATAGTATATTGCAATTGACATACATTTACTAGTGTGTATAAATTATTATGTGAATTACCTCCGAACCGCAAATGACAATAAGCAAGCGCTAAAACAATTTAGCCTTATTATTGTGCACCATTTACGGGGCTGAGCAATTAACACGGACTTATACAAAAACCGAGCTCACCCCTGGCGAGCTCGGTTTTGCTTTCTGGCAGGTCGACAGGCATTATGGTATACCCATAGTGCCCGCGGGCCCACCAGCCCGGCGGCCGACGCTTGAACCGGCCACATGTCATACCCCTGCTGCAAGGAGAAATTGCTGTGCCCGAAAACACACAAGATTTTGTTCGCAGTGCGCTCGACAAAGCACTGGCCGGCAAATACACCGATGCTCGGTGGTTACTGCTGGGCGCTTGCGATCACTCCAAGCGTGAGCACGTTGCGGCACTATTTCACGGTGAATGCAACCGCAGAGGTGTTAACCGCGACGACGCGCCACAGCTCGAAGCTGCGCTCGCAGCTCTCGAGGAAATGCCAGCGCTCGCCTTCCTCTTTGCCCAGCGAGAGGCCACCAAACCCAGCAACGCAGCCTAGCTGCAGCCCGCATTCCTCGCGCCAGTAACCCTGGTACCCGGAGTGCCCCGGCCAGACGGGGCGTGTCACCCCACGTTCCGTCTGGCTCTTTACCTTGACTTTACAAAACTCAGTTCGCCAGCCATACTTTAATAAATAATTCTTGGGAGTTTTATGACCGACACTACTGATACACAAGCCGATGGCTACTACGACGAAGACGATATGGGCGACGAAGAGCTCGACCTCGGCTTTTTGGACGACGACGAAGATAGTCACAAAGAATAGCGTACGTTATGAAAATTGGACTGGTCGTCCCGCACATTTTTATGCAGCGGCAGATTTTGCCGCATGTTATTTTTTCGCCCGGTAATTTGGCGCTGAGTTTGGCCGAAGGTCTGCAAGCGCTTGGCGCCGACGTGACGCTTTTTACGCCCGGCCCAATCGACGCCACAGCGCATAATGTTACCGCCGACCTCAGTTATTTTGAACAAGAACTCGCCGGCCGCGGCGATACCTATATTGATTTACTAAAAAAACATCCACTCACATTTATCACTCTTGCTCGTCAGGTGCAGGCCGAACTTATTGCTAAAGCCTACGCCGCCGCAAATGCCGGCGAGCTCGACCTTCTGCATATTTACACCAACGAAGAAGATTTGGCGCTGCCCTTTGCTAGCCTTTGCAAAAAGCCAGTCATTTTTACTCATCATGACCCGTTTAATTTTTTGGTAAAGTACAAAAACGTGCTGCCAAAATACGCCAGCTTGCCCTGGGTTTCGCTGTCTTTTGCCCAGCGCGCCGGCATGCCGCCCGGCACAAACTGGGTTGGCAATGTGTACCACGGTTTGGCGCCGCAGCGTTTTACACCGGTGCCGCAACCCACCGGTGATTACATGCTTTATTTAGGGCGAATTATTCAACCCAAAGGTTTGCATTTGGCAATCGCCGCAGCCAAACAAGCAGGCGTGCCGCTTAAAATTGCCGGCCGACATTACGCGGGTAAAAAAGATATTTATTGGCAAGAACGCATTTTGCCAGAGCTTGGCGACGGCGCTGAGTATATTGGTCCGGTTAACGATGACGCGGTCAAACGCGAATTGCTGGCCAACGCCCGCGCGCTTATTTTCCCGTCCACTTTTGACGAGCCGTTTGGCATGGTGGCTATCGAAGCGCTGGCTTGTGGCACGCCGGTTATTGGACTCGATTCTGGGGCGATCCCCGAAGTCATTACCAACAACGTAACCGGCTTTGTGGTCAAAAAAGCTGGCGACGAAGCTCAAATAGTTGCCGACCTCGCCCATGCAATTGCAAATGTCGACGGCCTTGACCGTCACGCTTGCCGCGCCGATTTTGAGCAGCGCTTTACCGCCGACCGCATGTGTCGTGACTACCTTACTATTTACCGACATCTACAAAACGACTAATGGCGCTTTGATGTGCGGGTACGATTCGTAGCCGGTAAGTTCAAAATTTTCGGCGGTAAAATCGTCAATACTGGTTACATCGCCAGTAATTTTTAGCTGCGGGAAGGCGTAAGGTTTGCGCTGCACCTGTTCTTTAGCTTGGTCTAAATGATTGTTGTATAAATGCGCGTTGCCAATAGTTACAATAAGCTCGCGTGCTTCAAGTCCCGTAAGGTGCGCGACCATGTGCACCAGCAGCGCGTACTGCGCAATATTAAATGGCAAACCCAAAAATACATCGGATGAACGCTGGTACAACTGCATGCGCAATTTACCTTTTGTGGCGTCAAACTGGAACATGGTGTGGCACGGCGGCAAGCGCATTTCGTCTAGCTCGCCAGCATTCCAGGCGCTGACTAAGATGGCTTTGGAATCTGGGTTATTTTTGAGCTCATTAATCGCCCACTGCAGTTGATCAAATTCGCTACCATCGGGTCGGCGCCAGTGTCGCCACTGCACACCGTACACGCGACCGAGTTCTAAGTTTTTATCGGCAAACTCGTCCCAATAATGTATGCCGTGGTCCTGTAAATATTTTATATTCGAACTGCCCGACACAAACCACAGCTGCTCGTGCAGCAAAATTTTAAATGGCATTTTTTTAGTAGTCAATAGCGGAAACCCTTGACGCATGTCAAACCGCAATTGGTACCCAAAAATAGATTTTATACCATGAACACCACGCGTCGGTTTGCCACGGCCATTTTTTAAAATTTCGGCCATAAGTTTAAGGTATTGGTATTCGGGGTGCGCCATTACACAAGTCTCCTTACTTTTTTACCTGCTTTTGTGAGCAAATCAAATGCGTAGCCGTCGGAATGGTCGATGCTGTACACAAATTCAGCAATCGGCGTTTGGCAAAACATGCGTGCGCATGCCGGGCATGGCAGCAAATTTATAAACAGCGTGGTGCCGGTGAGGTCAATGCCCTGGGCTGCGGCAGTAATAATGAGCATGATTTCGGCGTGGTTGGCGTCGTAAAAGTTAATGTCGTTTGGCGGCGAAAGGTGCTTTTCGCGCAGCGCGCCGTAATGCATGGCATATGTTTGGAACGGCACAACTTTGTTGTACGTTGTCGCTAAAAGTGTATAGCCGTTTTTGGTTGGTTTGCCGAGCGCGACGCCGGTTTGGTAATCGGTCGCAAAGCTACCGGCGGCTGCTTGTTTGGCTACGGCGAGCATTTGTACATCTGTTAAAACGCCTGTTGGTGGTTTTATAAATTGCTGCACGGCTGGCATTATTGCGGCTTCATACTCCCGCGCTTCATCTTCGCTAGTAAATGGTGAAACCATGCTAAACGGTATGTTACGGCTGGTAAGCGTGTAATATTCGGGGCGTGTGTGGAAGCTACGGTGCCACGAGCCATTCACTAAAATTACTTGCGCAAAATTGACCTTTTGGAATATAAATTGGGCGTCGCGCTGGGCGTAACGCAGTGTATAAATTTTATGTTTTGGGCTGGCGACGTTAACTTTGTCGATGATTTTTTGCACGTCGGCTGCTTGCAACATGACGAATTGCGGCTGGTCGTCAAAACCGTCTACGAATTTTTCTTTCGCCAACCCCAAAACAATATTGCCCTTTGGCAAATACGTTTTTACAAGTTGCGTAAATCGTTTGGTACTTATTTGGCGCGGCGCAGCTATAAATGTTGCGTTAAGCTCGTTCAGCGGTTTTTTACTACCAAAAGCGAGGTCGGCCCAGTCAAATTCGTATGGATCAGTGCTGGACGTTACCGTTTGCTCTTTATATTTTTCATCATATTTTTGGGCAAGCTCATCGATTTTTTTGCCAAGTTTTTTATAAACGGCCACATTTTGCAGCGGTGTGTTGGCGAGTTTGCGGAAATGCCACGTACTTAAATCTGGCGAATCAAACGGTATAGCGTGGTAATGAATATGCCCAACCGTGCTCTGCGCAGCCACGCCGTCTTTTTGTACAAACTGCACGCCTTTTATGCCGTGCGCCTGGCGAATCATTTTTTTGGCGAGGTACATAAATTTGCGTACTGTTTCCCATTCTTCGGGTGTAAATTCTTTGGGCGATTCAACATGTCGGCGCGGCACAATCATTAAGTGGCCGTCAATATAAGCAAACAGTGTAATGGTCAGTGCAATGCCATTTTCTTCGCGTAAAATGTATTTGTCGCGCAGGTCGCAAAATACGCATTTGCCAACATTTTGCCAAATGCCGTCGTAGTTGCCACCGGACCGGGCGTCGCGGTAAGCGATTTGTTTTGCGTCGTGACCGAGATTGGTCATATGCGCTCTTTAAGTGGATCTTTGCGCAGTTCCATAAAGTCTTTAAATACGTCGCCTAAGTGGCCGCCAATTGCGCGTTGAATAATTTTGGTTGTCGAAATTGCAGTCGATTGGCGGTCGACAATTTTAACGTCGCCGCCATATTTTGTAACGGTTTTGTATTCTTTGGAGTTTTTGTAATCGCTGTTCCAGTCTTCGGCAACGGTTACGTACACATCTGGCTTGAGTAAACCCAGCGATGGTGCGCAACTTGGTTCTGGCAAAATGGTCACAAAATCGACGCTGCGTAAAAAGGTCAGCATTTCGGCGCGAATTTTTTCATCGAGCACTGGCTTTGTGGTGCCTTTAACGCGGCGAATGGCTTCGTTACTGCTGACACCGACAACTAAAATGTCGCCTTCTTGCTTAGCCTTTTCTAAGTAGCGGCACTGACCGGCATGGATTAAATCCCATGACCCGGCAGTAAACACAATTTTTTTACCCCGCGATTTAAGCTGTTCGTGCAGCGTCATTAGATCACTTTGCGAAATCAGGCGTTTTTTCCAGGCGGCCGTTGCTGACATTGTTCCCCTCCATTGCTTTAGGGTTATTGTAACGTAGTTGCTGGGTCCTGTCACTTGGTCCGCCCCGCTGAGTGTCACCTATTTTAATTTAAAATGCCGCGTCGCAAAAGCAAATCGCGCGTGCGCACAAAATGTTCGTTAAGCAGTAGCGATTCATACGGATTGTGGCGCAGAAATTTGTAAAAATCATGTAGTAGGTAAAAGTTAACCAATTCTTCCAAAATAATTCGCTGGGTAATTAATGGCTGGCCGCCGCGTTTTTTATAACCCGATTGCAAAAAATATTTGCGAATTTTAGCCTCTGGCTTAAACTTGCAGTCAACTAACAAAAAAGCCAGCGTGCGCGCTACGTCGATTATGCGATGGCCACGGGCAGTTTTTTCAAAATCCAAAATGCCGCAAATGTGATCGCCTTTAAACAAAATGTTGCCACGCACAAAGTCGAGATGTAGGGCTTGCTGGTCTGGCAATTGTGCGCATAATTGGTGGAGCCGGGTAAAATCACTCTTTTTAATGTGAACATGCAGCTTTTGATCCATGGCCAGTCGCACATCAGTGCGTTCAAAATAATGCACTATGCGTTGGTTGAGTGCAATATTGTGTTGCGCCGCATCTGGCAACATGGTGACATTAAAGCTGACTAGCCCGCCATGCAATTTACCTAAACACTCACCCAGCGCTTTTATTTTTGCCATGGTGTACGCTTCCCACGGAATGGTGTCGCCCGGTAAATAATCATACAGTGCGGCGTATTTTGTGGTCGTGAGGCGGGTAATTTTTGGATGAGCGGTACGCCTGGTTGGCAGCCCGCGCGTTGCTGCAAAATTGCTTACTGCATTGGCATTTTTTATAAGATTAACTATACCGGGCTCAGCCTTGTAAATAATAAGATTGCAGCGTGTTCCGCTTTGCAATTGCAGCACGTGCGATTGGTTGCGGTACCCTTTTTGCATGGCAATAAGTGTCGCGTCGGGTATATCGTACAATGCAAGAATCTTCGGCAAATAAGCTGGTGGCTGCATGGCTACAGTATATAATAATTACATGAACACGTTTATTATTGCTGCAATTACCGCTGACGGTTTTATTGGTCGGGGTGCTGACCACCTTAGTACGCGCTGGACAAGTCAGGCTGATAAAGAGTTTTTTACAAGCAAAACCAAGAGTGCTGGCGTGGCGGTTATGGGTCGCAGCACGTTCGACACAATTAACCGAGCACTGCCGGGTCGGCGTACTATTGTTATGACCACACGTAAGCTGGAGGTTGATGGCGTTGAACCGACGACCGAATCGCCTGTCGAAATTGTGGATCGTTTGAAAAACGAAGGTGTCAGCGAGCTCGCTATTTGCGGCGGCGCTACTGTTTATACTCAGTTTTTGCAAGCAGGCTTAGTGAGCGATGTTTTTTTGACCGTTCATCCAATGGTGTTCGGTCAGGGGATTACCTTATTCAATGCCGCAATAGAAACGACACTAAAGCTGGTCGAAACCAAACCCCTCGGCGACGACACAGTGCTGTTGCATTATAAAGTCGCTGCTTCGTAGTGGAGCTCGGGTTTACCAGCGTCTAAATTGTTAGTAAAATTGCTGGCCAGCGTTTGTAATTGTTGGAGCGAACCATTGTTTTTAATAGTGACATCGGGTCCAATAAGGCCAAGTTCGGCGTCAGTAACATCGCTCGAAACACGTTCTGCCTCGCGCGTAATCCGCACAATTTTGCCGCCCGCTGCGCGCACGGCGCTAGCGTCGCTTTCGTAGCGCACGCCATTAACGATGACGAGACTTGTTGTCGGGTCGCGGAGCTGAACTCGCCGCAATAACTCGTCATACCAAATGGTCTTACTGATTTTTGCGACTAAGTAGCCGCCAAGACATTGTAAGATTGGTCGGTATGTTTCTTTGTTGGCTTCGGTGATCGCCATACCAAGTATACGCGGATTTTTTTTGACAGCGTCAATGTAATCAAAAAGTTTTTGGTATAACTCGGGGTGTGCATTGGCGTCGCGCGCTGTAATTGCCAGTTGATTCCAGACGACATCGTGATGTAAATGCTCACTAATTGCATCGGGGAGCCAAATAAGTACTTGATTGGCGAGGTCAATGTCGCTGTTGGTGGTTTCGAATTCAAGTTCAGCTTGCAGGGCGCCGTTAAATTCGGTGGCGACTTCGGCAATAACTTCCCATGTTTCGTAGATGGCGTGGTTTTCGGTGACATTACCAAGATAGCGAGCAAAAGTAGTTTTGCCGCTGCCGATTGCGCCAGTAATGCCAAGTAGCTCGCCCATTACTTATATCATAACAAAAAGCCGCTTAAGGTATAAGCGACTTTTTGTAGTTTTTTAGGCAGCGTTTTACAAATTGGCTATGTCAACGCGGATGCCAGGGCCCATAGTTGTGCTCAGGCTAATACCTTTGACTAAGGCACCCTTAATGCTTGCCGGTTTGTTGGCGTTAATGTTGTCGATAAACGCTTTTGCGTTTACGTACAACTTATCGGCGCCAAAACTGACTTTGCCAATGCCTTGGTGGACAATTGCTTGTTTGTCGACGCGGTATTCAACACGGCCGGCTTTTGCTTCTTCGACGGCTTTAGCAACGTTAGCGGTTACTGTGCCGCTTTTAGGGTTTGGCATTAAACCACGTGGTCCCAAAAGACGCGCGTATTTGCCGAGTTTTGGCATGTTTTGCGGAGTAGCAATAAGCACGTCAAAGTCGAGTTGTTCTTTGTCGAGTTTTGCCAAAATTTCTTCTTCGCCCGCAAAATCAGCGCCAGCTTTTTTTGCTTTTTCGCTTTGGGCGGCGTCAGCAAATACGGCAATGCGTACCGTTTTACCGGTGCCGTTTGGCAAAGCGACAGTGCCACGCACGTTTTGGTCGGCTTGGCGTGGATCCACGTTAAGGTTAATGTGTAGTTCAACCGTGCCGTCAAACTTACCAACATTTGTTTTGGTGGCGAGTTCTAGGCCATCTTTAAGACTGTACATTTTGCCATTTTCGATTTGACCGGCAACCTTGCGGTAGTTTTTGCCGCGGCGTTCTAGGCGACTGCGGGCTGGGTTTTGTTTCTGTTTAACCTTAGTGTCAGCGCCTTCTTGTGGTGATGTGTCACCTTTTGCCTTGCGCTCTTCTTTGGCGAGCTTGTCGGCGCTTTCTTTTTGGGCTTTTTCGCTGCGTTTGCCGGCTTTGGCGCTGGCTTTTTCTTCGGCAGCAGGCTTCTCGGTAGCGGTTTGGTCAGCGGCTACAGCTGTGGTTTCGAGTTCTTCAGCTTTTGAAGTAACTTCTGAGTCGGCTTTTTTAGTGGCCATTGGTAACTCCTTTGTGGTGCAAGCGGCTTTTAGCCTCCCACAGTCAGATTATTTTTCTACTACTTCTACACCCATGCTGCGAGCGGTGCCGGCAACAGTTTTCATGGCGGCGTCAATGTCGTTGGCGTTTAGGAATGCCATCTTTTTTTCGGCAATGTCGCGCACTTGGTCTTGGGTGATTTTGCCGACTTTTTCGGCGTGTGGTTTGCCAGAACCTTTTTGCAGCTTGGCGGCTTCGCGGATCATGTCGTCAACAGGCTGACCAATAACTTCGAAGCTAAAGGTGCGGTCTTCGAACACTTTTACGTGCGCAATAACATCTTTACCCATAAGGTCTTTGGTTTGGTCGTTAAAGGCCTGAACAAATTCCATTAGGTTAACACCTTGCTGACCCAAAATTGAGCCAACAGGTGGACCTGCGCTGGCGCGACCAGCTGGCAGGCGCATTTTAAGATTTGCTTTTACGGCTTTTGCCATAAGTAATGCTCCTTAACGTGGTACCGACGGCTTATATAAGCCTCCCACGGGTTAGTTAATAGGAGTGCGTAACTGCTACATTATACAGTATTAGCGGGCATAATGCTACAATAGAACCGCAAGAACCGAATCAATGCTGTGAAATGGTGAAATGTGCAGGTTGTAAAGTTTAGATTTCCTGACGACGCTGATTTTTCACCCGAGGACAACTGGAAACAGTTCTTACTAAATATTGGCCTTGGTTCTACGATCAACTCGGCAGCTGCCGCCTGTGGCATTGTAGGCTCACTCCGTGCACAACAACTAAGTACAAAGGTTAAAGAGAAATTTAACGTACCCGCTCTTGACACGGCTGTAGCTTTGGCAGCCGGTAAAGGAATTATTAAGGCGCCCGAAACTGAACGTAAGAAATGGCCAAACGTAAGATTTGAATCTCTCAAAGAACCCCACGCCGCCGTACTTCACCTTGCTGCATTGGGATGTAGCAATCCGGAGATCTGCCTCATCTTTGTAGAATTCAGCCGACATCGTGTCAATAAGCTACTTGGTGATGCGTACTTACGCCTGGGCACCAACGGACGGGCGCACCGTGCCAAGGCCTTTGCGCGGTGGTTCTGGAACGGTCCTGCCAAATTGGCCCGCCCACTGCATTTGTTGTCGCGCATAGAGATAGAGTTGCTTGGCTATTTGGCGCAAGGCTATGACTATATAACTGCGGGCCAAAGGTGCCAACCAGGCCTGACAGAATATGGCGTACAGTGGCTCCTGGCCCATGCTATGCACAAGACTGGGACTAGTGATGTCGCAGAGCTCATCGCGTATGCGCGCGACAACTAACTCATAAAATGTAGGTGCCTTGCTGTACCCCGTGCACCGAACGTCGTGGCAGACCTCGTTAGCGCGGGGTTTGTCATAGCCAAAAAATAATTTATAGTTTTGTTAGGCGGACTGTTGACCTTGGAGGAATAATGCCTTGTGTGGACGTGCAAAAACTCAGCAAGCTCAATTTTGATTGGAGGCTACTGCTTAGTTATAAGGCTGATGGCTGGACTGCTGACGAAATTGCTAAGGTAATGCGTTACGAAAGTGGCAAGGTTTACGACTTCGAAAAGGCCATTAACAGGGCGCTGGGAGCGCGTAACAACCTTGGTGCGCTTGCGCTGGCGACAAGCCTGGGTCTCATTGACCTGTCAAAGAGCGAAGAAGGTGTGGTCACACTCATCAATCCTGATGAGTTTGAGGTCAACGAGCGTATTCTGTTGGATCTGTTGGCGCTCGGTTTTCCGGCACGTGAGCTGGGTCATATGTTGGTCTGGAAGATTCGTCAGTGGAACAGAATTATAGACCGCGCGCCGGTTCGTCCTCGCAAAAGTCTTACTAAGCGGTTGCATGATCTGCGGCCTAAGCTTTTTGTTGATCTGGGCGGTCGCGGCGCCACAAACTTGGTCGTAACGCGCTGGGTGCGGAGCGCGCAGTTGTTTGGCTTGGATACCCTCACGCCACTAGAGTTCGGAGTGCTCGAAGCGATGGCCGAGGGCAATACGCAAAAAGCTAAGTGTTTTGGCCTTGACTTCGACGAGGAAAATTTTTGTTTGACGGATTCTGGCCTGCGAAAGTTTATTGCGAACAGCGTGCGCAGGCTAACCCCGCGGTAAACGCCCTATCTCCTACCCCGTAAACGTTAAGTTTTGTTTATGGCAAACCTTGCGTATGCGGGGTTTACCATATAATAAGATAGGCATCGACACGGATGGAAGGGTGCTATGCCGCGTATTGAATTTACGCCCCCGGTCCTATTACCCCAAGGCGTGACCGCAAAAAGTGTCCTTAATTGCGCTGCGCGAGGCGATCACATCGACAACGAGCACAGCCGCGCGCTTAGGAACGACTACAATGTCCACACATTGCATGGCGCTGTTGCGATTGCAACCAGCCTTGGTTTGGTTGACCTTGCCACGCCACTTGCAGCCTTAACGGAACGGTGCAAAAAACTCAGTCGAACTCAGGCAGTGGTTTTGGATTTGGCTGTGCATGACTTTCAAACAGTCGAATTCGGGAGTATTCTGCAAGACATGTCGGCCTATGCGGCCAAGCAGCAAGTCAGCAAAGCTGCTTTTAAGCTTGATCCTTATGCAATTCGACGGCGTGGCCATAGCCCTTTGCCGCCGATGGTGGCGACTTGGGTTACGTGTAGGCGTCTGACACGTTTGCATGAACCAAGTCCTTTGGAGCTGCTGATTCTTAGGGCGTACACAATGCACGGCATGGCGGCAGCTCAAAAGCAGATCTGTACTACACCAAAGCAAGTCTCTGGCGATCGCGATTTACAGCTCACTGAATACGGCGTCAGAATGTTCTTGTCCCGGTGCGCCGCCAAGCTAAGCACTACGTGCGATGCTCTTGCCGACACTGCCGTAAAGCAAGGTTGGCTTGTTTTGTAACCCCGCGTTGGCAGATTCCGCCACGCGGGGTCTGTCATATATCACCGGCACGGGCGTAGTGTTTTTATTTGTGATGTCTAAAAAAGAATGAGCCCGCGCAAGGTAACGCGGACTCATTCTTTTTTGAATAGTGTGTTTAGGAGACTTTTTTAACCTGTAAGGCATCAAGTTCAACTGGTGTGTCGCGGCCGAACATGCTGACCAGTACCTTAATTTTGCCTTTTTGAGTATCAATTTCGTTAATAGCACCATCAAAGCCTTTAAATGGACCGTCGACAATACTAACGACTTCACCAGGTGCAAAATCAATGCGGTGCTTGGGCTCGTCGACGCCCATGCGTTTTTTGATTTTGGCCATTTCGTCGTCGGAAACAGGGCTTGGTGTAACGCCACTACCAACAAAACCGGTCACGCCAGGTGTGTTGCGAATAATGTACCAGGCGTCTTCGGTCATTTTCATTTCGACGAGCACGTAGCCTTGGAAAATCTTTTTTTCGACAACGCGGCGCTTGCCGTTTTTTATTTCGATTTGTTTTTCTTTAGGGACCATGACATCGAAGATTTTGTCGGCCATGTCGACAGAATCAACGCGCTGGCGAATACTTTCGGCTACCTTTTCTTCGTAGCCGCTGTAAGTGTGGATTGCATACCACTGACGAGATGAATCGTACCTGTGTTGCGTCATTTTAAAATTACCTGTTTAAATAATACTTCAAAACCATAGTCAAGGCCAAGGATGAACACAGCAAGCACAACGGTGAATAAAATAACCGCTGATGTCAGCCCCCATGTTGCGCGGCGGGTTGGCCAGCGCACCTGGCGGAGTTCATGCCACGAACCGCTAAAATAACCAAAAAAGGCTTTTAGCCACTTTGGCATTTTTACATCGCGCGAAAGAGTTTGATTGCCTTTGGCGACATCGACGCGCTTGCTAAGTAGCTCGCTTGCGCGACTTGGCTTGTCTTCTTTTGTTGATGGTTGTTTGGCCACGTGGCCCTCCTATAAAAAAGACTACCATAATTGGTAGCTGCTTTATGTCAATAGTACCGGATTTTAGGCAGAATGTAAAGGTAAAGACTGTCGTCTGTGGTTTGACATAAAATGAGTACTATTTTAAGCTATACGAGACCTTTTCTCGGCAGGAGGATTGCTTGTGTATCCGTACACATACATTCACGATCACAAGGACCCGGTCAAAAGCCAGGCTTACCTCAAAGCTGTCTTCACATTTCACAGAGGGCGCTTACTCGTTGACTGGTCGTACACGGCAGTTCGCGAAGTTGTAAGAATATGCAAAGCGCAAAAGCTCGACGGTTACGGCGGTCGCAGCCTGCGTGACCTCGAGACGCAAATGAACTACATGGGTCGCATTGTTTTTACCCGTGAGGTTTACGTCGAGAACTCAGTCCAGGGGCTTAAAGAAACGCTACCCGGCGAAAACGCCGACTACCCCGTTGTTTTCGGCCCGCCGACTGTCACGCTGGTACTGCAGAGCGCTTCAGGCCAGCGGCGACTGCTTGCGCGTATCCACACGCACGCGGAAGGCCACTTGGTTGGCACGCTCACCGACGGTGGCTTTTCTACGACGTTCGGAACGACGCACCCGTGGGTGTGGCTTTCGTGGGAAACGCGAGGGCCTGAGTACGCCAACGCGCGTGACTGCGGTTGGGAAGGTCGTAATCTTAAGGGCCTGACCAGCTGGGGTAAGTGGCTGGAATCAGAGTTTAAGCGTGGTGGCTTCGAAGCTGTTTGGGTCGCCATGGAACAGATTTGGTCGCAAATCATTGCATCGCGGCCGCGGACTGCGCCGATCACGCAAACTAACATACAGATACGGTGGCGCACGCACAATCGTATGCCTGTCAGAGTCTTCGGCCGTGATTTTACGGAACAGGGCGTTCTGACGGACGTCAAGACGAGCGGTGATGGCGATATTTGGGCCGTCAGGATTGACAGCAAGTGGCTGGAAGTGTCCAATATCTACGAGCTCGTACCCTACCCGTTCGCGCCGCACTAAGGTCGCAATGACCCCGTCACATGCATACGATAACACCCCAGTTATTGCCGCATGTCGGCGGGGTGTTTTCGTAAAAACATGGTACGATTAAAGCATGAGCATGTCTATGATGGTGTGGTTGCTGAGCATTGGCGCGGTAACTATTTTGTTATTTATCGCCTCTAAAGTCGATCGTTCTTTACGACTAGTCAGTGAAGCCGCTTTAGGCGCCGCGATTGCCGGCGCGCCCTTTGCTTTAGTGTCGTTTAGTTACCCATTGTTGGCCATTGCAGCTTTAATTCTGCATTTATGGCTTATTGTTCTGCCGGCGCGTTTGATTATGGGCCGTTTAGAACGCCAATTCCTTTTGCGCAGCACCTGGCAGAATGCGCTTATTGGTGCTGGCGTTTGTTTTGTGCTGGCGGCGACGCAAATGTGGCAGCCGCAAGCAATTGTTCATTACGGTCTTATTTTTTGGTTTGTTGGTTGCATTGTCGCTGGCATCTATTTTTTGGGGCAGTTATGGTGGAATACGCGGCGATATAAAATCCCAGCGCTTTTAACGCATCCTAAGCTTAAAGATTTACCGACGATCAGTGTTTGTATTGCAGCGCGCAACGAAGACCATGCGCTGGCCGACTGCTTGAGTCGTGTCCTTGCTTCCGATTACCCAAAGTTGGAAGTGCTTGTTCTGGATGACTGTTCGCAAGATTCGACCTCTAGCATTATTGCTTCTTTTGCCCATGACGGCGTGCGTTTTATACAAGGCGATCAACCGGCAACAGGGTGGCTGGGCAAGAATCAGGCACGGCAAACGCTTGCCCAACAAGCCTCGGGCGATTATTTGTTTTTTATGGACGTCGATACGTATGTGGCGCCCGAAAGTATTTCGCAAGTCGTCGCCTACGCGCTTAATCAGGGCTTGCAAATGGTTGGTATTTTGCCTCAAAATCGGCTCGGTCTTCAGCCGGCGACGCTGTTCGGCACGCTTACCTATTTTTGGCGCTTAGCCGTGCCAATACGTAAAGACCGTGTGCCGGTTTCGACGAGTTGTTGGCTGATTCGCGCTAGTAGCTTGCAACAGCTTGGCGGGTTTGCCTCGGTCAGTCGCAAAATGGTACCCGAAGGGTCATTTGCCGCGCGTTTAGCAGTCCACGATCAATATAGGTTTGTTGTGAGTGATGCTATTTTGGGCGTTACTACCGCAAAACATTGGCATAGCCAAGTAGAATCTGCTGTGCGCGTATCGTACCCAGCACAGCACCGTCAGCCACTGCAAGTGCTCGCAGTGTGTGCAGTTGAATTTGGGCTATGCTTAGCGCCACCGGTCGTTATTATAGTGCGCTTAATCCAACAACGAACAGATGTTATTTTATGGCTGGCGTTAGTCGCGAGTGCGCTATTTTTGTTTAACTACTACTTGGTGCTCCTGCGCGTTCAACCCAAAAGTTGGCTGCTTGCGGGGCTATGCTGGTCTGTCGTTATTGTCCAAGAAATTGTGCTACATATAAGCAGTATGCTGCAATACGAATTTAGTGACGTTAATTGGAAGGGGCGGAATGTGTGCTACCCGGTTTTGGCTCCGCGGTCACCGCGTGAGTTGCCGCACCCTTCGTTTGGTCGGCAGTAGCAAGTTGTTTTGCCGGTATGGTTAACGTAAATGTTGAACCGTGATTAAGGCGGCTGTCGAACGTTAGCAATAGGCCAATCTTTTCGGCAAGTTTTTTGCAGACGTACAAACCAAGGCCGGTACCGTTTGATTCTCGGGTGCGGTAATCTTCTGAACGGTAGAATTTTTCAAAAATATGTTTTTGATCTGCTTTGCTTATACCAATACCGCTATCTTTTATGGCGACACTGACGCCTTGCTTTGTGCGCGCAGCATGGATGCTAATATTGCCTTCGCGCGTGTATTTTAATGCGTTTGTCATGAGGTTCTGCAAGATTTCTTCGATATACAACTTGCTAGATACGACTTTTGGCAGATGGGCCGTTACGACATCAACATTGAGCGCCAGTTTTTTGGCTTGAGCCTGCGACAAATAGTCGCTATATAATTGGTGGATGATAGCGGTAAGGTCAACAACTTCGGTCTCTGCCCCTAAACCGCGTTCGGCTCGTGACAGTGCGCTCAGATCGTTAATAAGTTTAGATAAATATAAAATTTGGTCGTGTGCCGACGTGGCCGCTTTTTTGAGAACGTCTGGCGCAGCACCACGTTCTTGCAGTAACATAATGTTGGAAACGCCCCCTTCGGCGATTGCAACCGGCGTGCGAAGTTCGTGGCTGACGACAGAAATAAACTCATCGCGCTCTTCTTCGAGTGATTTTTCTTTTGTAATATCGCGCAAAATAAATATGTACCCGCGTTCAGTCTTGCTGCGGTAACTTGGTTGGATGGGCGCGACGTTGACGTATAATCTGATGGTCTCGTGATCGCTAAAAGTGTACGACAAATCTGTGCGGCTAAAGACAGTCCGCCGTTCGTGGGCCTCGTCGAGTAATTTTATGTGGCGATTCGTGTTGTCGGTAAGTTTTAATACGTTGTCTATTTGCTTACCAGTTAAGTTTAAGTTAGTGTCGAGCAAACTGAGTAGCGTCGAGTTGTATACTTTAATTTCGCCCTGCTCGTCGGTCGCAACAACCGCGTCGCCCATGCTATTTATAAGTGTGAGTAGTCGTTCACGTTGGTAAATTTCTTGTTCGCGGGTTTTTGCTAAGGTATAACGTTCGCGCTCGGTTAAAATGCGTATGCGATTAAGTGCAAGACCGATGGCGCCAATAATGAGCACGCCTTGGACGATGGTGATTTGCTCACTTGGCGGCATGCTTGGGTGAAGAATAACGCTATAAAGTGCCGTGCAGGCCAAACCAAGGAAGCTGAACAAATAACCGAATCGCGGGAAATGCAAATCGGCACTGGCCATAAGAACAATCCAAATTGCGCCAAATATACTCAAAAAACCACTCACATATAAAATAAAGGCGAACATTAGGGCGTGGAACAACAGTAAAAACGCGCCATCCGCAAACGCACTGCGTTTATTACGTCGTTCGTATATAAGCCACACGCATGCAGTGGCGAGGTAGGCAATGCTAACACTAGCAAATACGGCGTCACCAGCATAATACCGACTATCGACAAGCCCTGCCCTGACTAAAATACCAAACGGCAACATGACCAGCGGCACTAGAGCCATTGCGCGCGCTACGACGCTAATAAGGTAGTCGGAGTTGTATGCAATTTTTTGCTGAGCCATATGTGACCATTATGCCACAGCATAAGCGTTAAAGGTATGGGCGTTGGCTTTTTAAGGCACGCCGGCGAACTCGGTAATCTGGTAAAAATTGTTCGACAAGTTGCCAAAAATCGCGTGAATGATTCATGTAATGCGTGTGGCAAAGTTCGTGCACAATAACGTAATCAATAAGGGTAAACGGCAGCTGCATAAGCCAAATATTGAGGCTGATTGTGCCGGTGCTCGAACAACTGCCCCACCGGGTGCCGGCGTTACTAAAGCGCACGTTAGTATATGTAAAATCGTATTCGTCAGCTAAAAATTTAAGGCGCCGTGATAAATAGGCTTTGGCTTGGGTGCGGAGGGCTTTTAGGGCGAATTCTTTGATATATGTTTGGATGTCGGGGGCTTCGGCAGACTGTCCTTCGGGTACAGTAACCTCAATAAAATTACCTAAAATACGGCCATGCAGTGTATCGCCACGGCGAATGACTAGTTTGTGCGATTTACCAATTGTGTCGCCATGATTTAGTGTTGTGAGCGGTGTTTGCGCTAAATTGCGGCGGACTTCGTCGCGCACATCGTCGATGAGTTTTTTGGCTAAATACAACGGTGCTCGCTTTGGCATAGACACGACCAATGTGCCCTTGTGGTCAATTTTAAGTCGCACACTGTGACTCAGCGACGAGCGGCGAATAGTCACCGCACCAAATTCTGCATCTTGAAGTATGGGCATATGTTGTTTTACGAAATAATAACGTTGCGCCGAACTGGCGTGGCGTTAGGTCGTTGTGGAGCGACTGCTTTGGGACGATCAACAACGCGGCGATCTTCGGGCAATTGCTGCTGATGGGCGGTTTCTGCTGCGGCGACGTGGGGTGTGCTGAGTTTGCGCAGGACCATTTTTGCTTGCGTACTAAACGCATGTTTACCGCTTATGACCATGTATGGTTCGCGAGTCGGTGGCGTAAAGCGTTTGGCGGCTGTGTCCCATTGTTGGTTGGTGATGCTGCGCACGAGCTCGTCTTCTTCGGAGCGTTTTGGGTTACGTTTAGTGGCGCGGGCACGGCAAGTTGCATCGTCAGTCTGCACCCATACAATAAGATTATCGTAGCCGTTCTTTTTGGCGAATTGCACAAGTTTTAGTCGTTCGGCCTGGGTGCTTGTACCGCCGTCAATAACAAAACTACGCTTTGTTTTTACTAATTCATCCATTTGGTAGTTGGCTATGCGGCGGATTAAATCTTGTTCGTTGCTGTTGAGTTCGGGCTTATCGAAAAGTTCGAATTGAATGCGGTTGTGACTGACCATTGGCGCGCCAAACATTTCTGAGAATTGTCGCGCAAAAAAGCTTTTGCCGGCGCCAGGCAGGCCAACTAATAAGAGTAATAATGGGCGAGATAAAGATAGTGTTTTCATGCTGCAATGTAAGCCTCGACGCGATAATGTTATTGTAACACGTTCTTGCTAAGGTGTGAAAAACGGTATGCCTGCAGCGTGTTACCGCAGGCATACCGTGTGTATCAGCCCCCAAACAACTGCGTCAACGGTAAGCGCGCGTCTTTTTGGTAGACGGCGTAATTTTGTTGGCGCGGTCCGTTGGTGATGATTTTTTCGACCGTCCGACCACGATTGCGTTCGGCTAGTACAGTAACGCTGCCGTTGCAAATTTGCAATGCGGCGTCATGGGCGATGCCTAGGCCAACAAGCTGCTCGCCTTCACCACATGCTTTGCGCAGCGCACCCAAAAATATATTGCGCCGCGGCATGTTGATTGCGGTTTGGTCCATATTGTATTGTGCGCAGCCGGCCACAGGCACTATGCCACCGTCATTTTTTGTGAGCGTATACCATGGTTTACGGGCCGTTTCGTCGAACGCTAGCGTAAAAAATGGTAGCATTCCTTCGGCTGTACCAATTGCAACCAATTGGCCGTGGCGTATTTTGCTTACGAGTTGTCTGCCGGCGTCGCTGTTAAATAGCTGCAGGAGTCGCTCAAGGTTGCCGCCTGGAATATACACAAGGTCAGCTTCGTTAAAACGGTCGTGGTACTGCCATGGCTTAAGTTGCTGGTCGAATTCGTGCAAACTGTGAACGCTGAGACCTCTCACAATTGGCGAACTCTTAATCATGTTAAGACTCGCTTTAAGTGCTCCTTCTGTTGTCTTAGCTGTCAGAACAACAAGAATGTGTGGTCGAGCGCGGTCGGTAAGCTCAAGCCCCGCGCGCAAGGCGACGCCCGATCCAAGTACTAAACCGCTGCCACCGCCGCAAAGGATAAGTCTCGTTTCGGACATAAAATAAGTATAAATCACAATGAGAATTTGCTTAAAAAAAGGTATAATAAGCGTAGCCAATTTTGATTTTTAGGAGTGATAATGGACCCATCAACGCAGCAAACCACGCCAATCGCGCCGCAACCACAACCGACGCCGCCAATCAATAAACAACGCTTTACTAAAAAGCAAATTTTTATTGGTGTGGGCGTGCTTGTACTCATCGTTATTATTGTTGGTGTGCTTATTGGTATGAACAAAAATACGTCAACAACAGGCAGCAACACTCACGACCCGAGTCTTTATACATCGCGGCAAGGCTACGCCTTTGATACAGGCCTCGGCGACCCATATGCCTTGCAAGTTAGCGACGGCGGCGTGCAGACATATGGCGGCCAAAATGTTGTGCAGGCCTGTGGTGTATTTACGCCAAATGATGTGACTGCTGTTGGTAAGCGTCTCCAGGGTAACTCGCAAACAGGCACGATTAAACGAACATATTTTGACGGCAAGGGGCTTGGGAATATTGTGCTGGGGTATGACTCGTCGCTGCCTTTTGACGAAGATGCAAATTCATGTCTGTATCGGCTTGATACTACAAGCAAACATAATGAATACATTAGTTTAAGTGTGTTCCAACCAAGCTATAACAAAATGACTGCCGTTACTGCAACAGAAAAAAATAGTTATGCGCCAGCGCCAGCTTCGCATGGGTTGCAGGTTTTTAAGCAAAAACCGACTAATGACGCCGAAGTTGACGCCATGGGAATTTACATTTTGCAAGCAGGCGATAGCCTTGCGGCGCAAGTGACAATTGCCGTCGATGATACCAACGCTCAAGCTAAAATTCTTGACCGCATCGCAGCTAATTTGGTGGCCGCACAAAGCAAGCCAACACAGTTGCCTATCTTTTCACTTAAGAGCCCTATTTTTACCGGCGGCCCAATTGTACGGGCATGCGACTTGCTCGATAACGCCACTTACCAAGCAGCGTTCCATGCAGACGCTAGTCCGTTGGTTACTGAAACCGCTAGCACTTCTATAGGTGTTGTCACAGACCTAATGCTAAATGGCAAACCAACGCCAGCAAACTACGCTGTCAGTGACTGTTCGCGGCACAATTCTGTTGACAGTTACCTTCGCGGCACAACGCTACAAGTCTTTACCGAAACATACGAAACCCTCGACGAAGCCAAAGCGCAAATGACATGGGAAAAATCAGGCAATCCATTTAATAAAAATATTCAAGCAAGCACTACTAAAGTTGGTGATGAGTCATTTTATGCCGATGCTGACGCTGCCAACCATGCGCTTTTATTTCGCAAAGGTCGAGCAATTATAAAAGTATCATTTGGATCGCCAAACAGCAGCACCAAACCAACACCTGACCAAGCAATGCAAATTACCATCCCCGCCGCCCAAGCAATGCTAAAACATTTGCAAAACTTTTAATGCATCGTAGCGAGGTTGCCCGGCGTCGACTTTTGAGCCAGTTGTTGGCTGGGCAAAACCCTGCATCGCCTGCAACAATTGTGCACCACATGGGTGCTGTGCAGGCACAAGATTACGGCCAGGCAGTATGGGCCATTGGGATCAGATGCGGCGGCAACTTACAAAAAGTTGAAGCGGCAATTGCCGAGGGTGACATTCTGCGTACGTGGCCAATGCGTGGCACAATTCACTTTGTTCCGCGTGAAGATGCAGCGTGGATGCTGCAACTATTAACGCCGCGTATTATTGCGGCCGAAAAGCTCCGGCAAGAACGGCTCGACCTTACCATGCCAATAATTACGCGCTGCGGCGAGATTTTACATGCTAATTTGAGCGGCGGCAAACGACTTAGCCGCCCAGATATTACGGCGCTGTTGGCTCAAAATGGGGTTAATATTAGTGGCCCTCGGCTGTATCACACTTTGTGGTATTTGGCGCAAACTGGTCTTATTTGTATCGGACCTATGCAAGGTAAACAACAAACTTTTGTGTTGCTGGACGAATGGGCACCAAGCGGGCAGACCTACAGCCGCGAAGATGCTTTGGCCGAACTTGCCAGGCGATATTTTATCAGCCACGGCCCGGCCAGCGTTGCCGATTTTGCTAATTGGACGGGCGTTGGGCTGACGATCGCCCGCGAAGCCTTAGCATTCGTAAAATCACAGCTTACTGCAACGACCGTCGACGGACATGAGTTATGGTTTGCCGACAATACCGATCTGCCAGCCTCGCCTACTGTTCATTTATTGCCGGGTTTTGACGAATATTTACTTGGCTATAAAAACCGCTCAGCCGTGCTAGAACTTGTCCATGCCGCCAAAGTTGTCCCCGGTGGCAATGGCATTTTTAAACCAACGGTTGTGCTTGACGGCGAAGTGGTTGGCATATGGAAACGCACCATTAAAAAGACCGTCGTAACCGTTGAAATTGATTTATTTACCGCTATTGCACTACCACAGCCCGCTCTCGCCAAGGCCATTCAACAATATAGTGATTTTTTGCAGCTCCCTGTCGAAGTAACTGTCCGTTAACGTTGCACGCTCGTCGTGCCAGTTAGTTGGAAGTAATCCCAGTAACAATTTTGAGCTGTACCATTTGTGCCATAGCACGTTAAAGCTGGCGCAATACTTGCTGTTGTATCAATTGTTACGGCACTAACCTGCGCAGCTGTACCATTTATAACGAACGTTGCAGCCGACGTGCTGGCGCCTGTTGCAGTTACTCTAATTTCTAGTGTTACCCACGTATTTGCGGCAATTGGCGTGGCGCTCGCCGCACACGTTGCGGTTGTTCCATTGCCGTAGCAATACTGCCAGTTAGCGTTTGTTGCTGGATTGGCTTCCCACCATACGCCAGAGATTGGTTGCGTCGTGCTTGTTGTTTCGCCGTGTAATCCAACGCGCAACACTTGGCCAGTTGCTGCGCCTGTCGCAACTGCAACTTTAATGTCATTGTCTTTGGCGATTATATGCGAAGCGCTTCCTAATGACAGTGTTGTTCCCTGATTGGCGCTAGCAGGAGTTTGAATGCCAAGGACACCCGGGCGGTTTGCGCTTGGCGTTGGCGTGGCCGGATTTAAGACTAGACTGCCGTTAGCGCCAATGGCCGACGCCGTCCAACCAAGGCTGCCGATTTGGCCTGTAAATGACGTTTGGCCGCCCAAAAATTCATCGTACACAGTAAAGCTATGCTGCGGTTCCATGTCGGCGCAGTTGTGCCAGGCGCTGTTGTAATAGCAGCGGAAACTATTAAGGGTGCTATTGTAATATTCGGCGCCTTCTGCACCCGCCGGATCGCCTGCGGTATTTTTATTGGCGAGCATAAGGAGCACTGGCGTACCATCGCCCGCAGGGTTGCCAATAACTACTTTAAGACCGGCAGTGTCGACGCGCAGCATAGAGCTTGTTGCAGCATTTTGCACTTGGAAAGCTGCAGCCGAATCAGTGCGGTTTACAAAGGCCGCCGCGCCCGTCGTATTGTTAATAGTAAGGTCTTGGTGGAACCCGTCAGCGTCTTGTACGACAAACGAACCGCCCTGCATAATAACAGACCCACCGCTTTGAAAATTGCTGACAAACGTTGTTGTACCAGTCGAGTTTGTCGATAGCGCCGGGCTACCTGCAAACCGCACACTGCGACCATTAGATAAGTTTATATCACCCGCTGCAATATCTAATTTGTACGCGGCAGTCGCTTTACCGATCGCAATTCGCCCGTTCGTTGTGTCAACATTAAAGACGGTCGTTGTACCAGCAGCATTTTGCACTTGGAACGCTGTTGTTGAGTCGCTACTATTTTGGAACAATGCCTGTCCAGTATTGCTAAGACTAAACATCGCGCCACTTACGGTGCCGCCACCGCCACCACTTGACGTGTAATTAACGTACATACTGTATTGCTCGTCGGTTAAAAAGCATGGTCCCGAGCCAAATGGATCTGGCATAACGCCAAATGCCTTACCGTAAAAACATGAGGCTTTTAAGGCACCATTGTAGGGACGCGATAATGTTGCGTCATCAGTGTTAAATGCGATCCAGTACGTAGCATTTGGCGTTAAGGCGATCGACGGTATACTAACTGTGTTTACGGCGTTCGGAGTAAGCGTTACGGCGTTACTAATCGCTAATTGGTTTGCCGGACGGTTTGGTACGTCGCCGTCATCATCGTATAGACCAACCTGAATGTGTTTACCGGCTGTGCCGCCCGTTATAAAGACACTAATCGAAGTTGCCGTACCGCCAATTGCGCCCATTGTTGCTTTAGTGGCGATAAATGTACCGTTAATGCCGGCGCCGCTGTCAATTGTGCCAGCGGTCGTTAAACCAAGTGTCGCCGCCGAGCCTGGTGTAATTTGTGATAGGTTAAGGGATGTCGTCGGATTAATCGCTAGCGCCGTGCCGCCTGTATCAATAACAGAGGTCTTAAGCGTTCCAACCTGACCAACACCCGAAATATTAAAGTTGCCACCCTGCTGTGTACCTGGCGCGGTTGCCTGCAATTGGACAGCCGTCGCGCCATTGCCAAGCGTATTAATAACGTTTGAAACATTTGTTACGTTGCTGACGTTTTGTACGTTGTCGCCAACATTTACGAATGACTGGCCATTGTAATACGCGAGCTTATTTGAATCTTTGTCGTAATACAACTGGCCAGCTGTTGCAACACCGAGACCTTGTTGACTCGTTGGTGTCAGCACCAACGAGTTTGTTACTTGCAACTGCCCGTTCACCCTTAAACTCGTCGCGTGGTTCGTCGCCGGCGTCGCCAAGCCGAGTTTGTTAAGCGACAATTTTACGTTGCCAAAATCACCGACTTGCGTTTGTGGTGAATTACTCGCGCGGCTAATTAAAAATAGCACGCCACCAATAAGTAGCATTATGCCGGCCACACCTATTATTAACCACCTGCGCTGAACACGTGCCTTTGCTCTTTCGGGCGCGACAGGTTCGGGGACATGTATGCTAATTGGCGTAGCGAACGGGTCTTGTAATGAACTAATTGGAGCAGCTGAAGCGCCAGAAGAAGCCGTACTAACGGAATTTGTTGGAATCGCAGAATTTGCTGGAATTGGCGGCGACGCAGCCGTGTTTGTATTTGGCTGCTCTGCACCACCCAGCACTACGTCAAACGAGCGCTCGTTTTGCATTTAGTTTTTGTTTCACCTCAATTTTGTTTTAATTCTAACGCTTTTTTGTGGCGGACGCAAGAAAAAAGTTATGGTTTTTTGGATCGCCGGGTCCTGACGCCTGGTCCGCCCCACAAAACTTTTTGCGGATTACCTCAAAAACATTTTATGGGTGCTGCCCCGCCAGGCGCCACCCCTTATAAAAATTGAATCAAAGATTCAATTACACTATTAAAATTATATAACCCGCCACCAACGTCACACCCAAAATTCCCAATACAATCGCCCCAACCTGATACAAACTTTTACGAATATCAGTGCTCGCCAACGGATTACGCCCCAGCGAAATCATCGCCGAACGCACTGACCCATAAATAAGCACCCCAATGCCAATAAAACTTGCCAGCAGCAGCACGCCACACAGCGCAATCCTAATTAACGAGACTTGCCTGCCGGCAATATTGTTTGCTAGACCCTGAATAAACGACGGTACGGCGCTTGTACTTTGTGCTTGATAATATGAAACGCCAATTTGCAAAGGCACAAACCCGACATGCACCGTGTGCTGGCCGCCCTTACTATCTGTTACTGTTTGAGTCTGGCTTTTGCTGGTGTCCATATTTGCCTGCGCCGTGCCAACAATTTGACCGTCGCTGGCTGCTTTCATGCCGACACCGGCAATTGGTGAAATAGCAATTTTATCTCCTGCATTGACCGTGCCGTTTATGTCGGTGACCAAAGCGTTGGTGGCGCCATTTAACACAACCTCGGCCTGTTTGTTGTCAGCCGAAATAACTACCAGTGGATTTGGGTCAACAATGCCGATCAATCGGTCGGCAGAATCGGTCGTTGCCAGCTGTACGGCCTGCGGATTATCTGATTTTACGCTTACTAAGGCGCCGGCGACAATCTCACCATTACCACTGTCGGCCTGAAAACCTTGTGCAATTGCGCCATTGCTCTGCGCCATAGCTGGGCCGCAAACACAAAAAACCATCGCAAATAATGCGATAGCTATACCATTAAACCGGCGATTGCGTACTATGCCCACTTATAACAGCATAGCATGAGCAATTTAGTGCAGAAAGACCTACGCCACGTATACTTAAAATTGATCGGTGGCCGGACGCACGTTCGCGCCCGGCCACCAGCCCTAATTAACAGGGTGATGCACCCCTGTTGTCATTCCAGAAATACCAGTTGTCGCCATCACCAATAGTGATTGTCGCCGAATGACCGTTTTGCGCCGGCTTGTAATGCACCTGCACCTTTTGGCCGTCGTGTAGGCTAGGCTGCTGAGTGCTTTCGATTTTGAGGTAGGTTTTCCCTTCTTCGGTCTCGACACTGAAGTACGTGTCGCGTTTGTACACGACGCTGTTGTCGGGGCCAAGCTCGGTTTCGACCCAGCTGCTGGTTTCGTCGCCACCAAAAATATCGATGGCATCGTCGCGCCCGGCGCACTGGTTGATCCACTTGCCCACCAAGCTGTGCGCCTGGTTGACCACAGTAAAGGCCGAGTCGCCCTTGCCATGACCGGTTCGCAAGTACGTGCTGATGTTTTCGCCGATTTGGAACGATTCTGGGATCAACTTGGGCAACTTGGCAAACATGCCGACGATTTCGGGCACGCCGATTTTTGTCAGCACGCCCGCATCTACCCCAGCCGGCACCAAGCAAGCCTTGATGATCTCGGCCAGCTGCGCCGGAATGTTACCCGCCGCCATAGCCGGAATTTTGGTAAAGCTAGTGCCCATGCAGTCAGCTGCGTCGACCAACTTGTCGACCTGCGATGCAACACGTTCTTCGGGGAAGAACAGCGCTAGCACAGCGGTCAAGTAATCGCCACCAACCGCCCACCACGAGTTGCTGGTTTGCAGTGGAATGCTGTCGACAAACTTACCACTACTGTCTGTCATGTGCGCCGGGTCGATCGTAAAGGTACCGACATCCAAACCCGACACAATGACGACTTTGCTGCCAGCTTGACCTTCGAGCCGTTCGGCAATTTTGTTGCGCAACATCGTGGTTAGCTCAGACTCGGCGTTGCGGTCCGGCTTAATACCATTTTGCTGCGTGGTGGTAACGGCAATCGGAATGGCATTGGCATCGCCGACCAACAACTTTGCCAAGTCGCCTTGTTTGGCGATGCATGGCTTGATGCTGTCGTTGGGTGTCTGGAAGTCGATCGTAAGGTCGTTGTCGGGTGACTTTTCGCACGGTGACAGCTTTTCTTCGGCGTCAAAGTGCCCAGTCAAGTTGCCAAAAAACTGAGTAAAAAACGCCTTGGTGACATGTGCGGCCACGCCGCCTAGCGTTGTGTCACTGCTAAAATAGTCTTTGACATTATGGACGGTGCTAAGTGTGACGTCGCCCACCTTGGCCCACGCAGCGCGGTACTCGCTAAAGTGCGGCGCAGTGGCAACAAGTGTATTGCCATTTTTGATAGTCGTGTCCAACGGCACCCAGCCTTGCAGCTTGGTATTGAACACTTCAATGCCCGCGTTGCATATTGACCGCGGGCGCTTGGTGACGGCAGGGCCGGTCTTGGTGCAATCGACGTCGGTCGGCACGTAATCCGGTACCTTAAACAGCACCTGCGACTTGCCGACGATGTTCTGACTCGGCGTAATGTCGATCGGATCACCGAGCGGATCCGTCAGACTATCAAGCGGTGTCTTTGGCGTTTTGGCGCCTGGCTTAAACGTGATCATGGTCGGCTCACTTGTAGTGCCGATCTGCACGTTAACGCCGACGTCGTACTTGTCGTTCCAAACCGTGCCGCCATGGGCGTCAATCGTTGCAGTGGTCTCGTCTGGCTGCATAAGCAACACAATGACACCGCCACAGCTTATTAAGATAAGAACTGAGACGATTATCATCCATCGCTGCCGCACGAATTTGAATACCCGCAACGCGCATCTCCAAACTGTTAGGGGCAAAACAAAAACGCCCGCGTTGGGCGTCTTGTCCCAGTTTATTATACCTCGTAAATATACAAATAACGAGTCGGTGCTCGGCGGGCGCGAAAAACACGCCCGTCCGAGTCGCCGCAAAAAGCTATGGCCTTGACATCAGCAAGTACTGGACGGCCCGCAACTTGTCCTTGGCGTAGTCGGTCGAAAGCGCCGCGACGCCAGCAGGCGTGAGCTTGTAGTACTGGCGCCGTGCTGGCATTTCGTTGTGCAGCACTCGGCGGCCGGACTGGCGCTCGACAGCTTCTGCGTGCGTCTCCCAGGTGTACTCGACGAACCCTTCGTGTTCTAGGTCCATGAGTATCCGGTAGACAGAATGCGTTGACTCAACGCCGATCAGCGTGCCGATTGCATCGGGGTACAAGCTGCCGTGTAAACGCAGCATCAACAAAGTCTGCAACCGACGCGGCGGCAAATTGCCCCGGCGTTCCCATACTTGTAAGGTCTTTACAGCCGCGACAGCAAGCCATAGGCCGACCGCAATCGGACCAAGCCACCAAAACACCTCTTGCACTGCAACCACCCTAATGTAGGCTTTTTGCGGACATAGTTATTATGATAGCAGATCAAGCATTAGTCAATATTCTGTTATCATCGTTTATAATACAAACGTATGAGTCGTCACAAACATAAAAAGCGAACCAATCGCTCTAAACGCAAAGAGCGCAATTTTTACTGGTCGGATTGGTTGACGCTAGAAAATCTGTGGCGCATTTTACTACCGATACGTGCATGTTTTTGGGGATTACGTTGGTTCCGTTGGGCGAATACTAAGTTTCCGAAGCCAGCAAATGACCAGCCAGAAATCATACCTATGCTGCGCACCGGTCTCGTTATTTTGCTTTATTTTGTTGCGTATGCCTTTTACAGCTCGCAGCAAGTCGTCGATATAAACACGCTTTTTAGTAACTTTATGGCCAGCTTTACGCCGATTGCACTTTTAAATATCGCTATTCTTATAATCGCGCTATTTATTTTGTACGCTATGCTGCTTCGCGTGTCATGGCGGCAGTTATTAGCACCACTGGCGTGCATTTTATTCCCGCTTTGTTTGGCGACGGTGGCGTTTACGTTCCTTTATGTACGTTGGCTTGTTGCGGGTGATCCAACTACTGACTGGGATATTATTGCTCGACTGGCGGCCTACTGGGTGATGTTTACGTCGCTGGCTGGCTTTGCGTATATTTTGTACCGCGCCGTTAAAACCAGGCTCAATGCCTACCTTATGCACCCTGTTTTAACACCGCTTATCGAGCTAACATTGGCGGCACAGGCACTCGACGTCGCCCTGCAGGGCAAAGCCACGGTGTTGACCTTGCCCTACGTTTCGAGTCGTTTGCTGGTGGTGGCGTTGCCGGCGATTTTGGTCATTTATTACGTACGCCAAACGCTTATAGCCCATCGTGATTTTTTGGCTGACCACAAAAATACGGTTGCACGGCAATTGGTTTGGTGTGGCGAGCAAATTCGCACAAAAGGGCTTATTGGTTTGTGGCGAGCGAGCGGCACAGCTACTGTTCGACTTGGTATTGCGTTGTTGCTTTTGTTAGTAGCGACTATTTTATTCCCAGCGCGATTTACAAATACTGATACGCTTAACCAAACGCAAATTGACCAAGCTATAAAAGCTGGTGAAACTCAGTAAAGTATTTTAATTACATAAACTAATTCGGTGGCAGCCCCGCAAAGATCGCGGAGCTGCCACCAGGTTACTAACGACTCTCGTAGTAACCTTGCTCGCCCGCCAGCGCCACCACAACATCAGTGTTAAACAGCAAGTCGCGCAGCGTGTGCACGGGCTCGCCGTTCAAAAACTTCAGCGTGACTTCGCGGTTGAGGCGATCGTAGCTGTCGGGGATCATGGGCGTGATATTGAGCGTTTCATGCAGCCGCGTTTCGTTGCCATGCAGGCGGGTTTCGCCTGTTTTGGTGTAAACCATGCAGGTGCCGAACTTGAAGTTCAACATGACGCATTCAATGAACGAATCGCGGTCATTGTGCAACCGCGTCCCTTCACAGCTAATTTCGACTATGCGTTCGCCGAATGCCATACTGCCGACTACTTTGTAGTGATTGTGCGCGTCAAAAAGTCGTTGCGCTTGCAGCGAGCCAACGCCCAACAGCGCGCGCAAAAAATCAATGTCGTGCACAAACTTGTCGGCCAAAAAGCTGCGGTGCTGCTTCCATTCCTGCCGCGGCGCCGGGTAGTTCGAGTTGAGGTCGATCCGCCACAGCTCACCAAAACGCTTTTGCAGTTGTGCGAGGTTGGCACGGATCCAACCGTACGGCAAGTCCCCGATTTCGCTCCGTCGTTGGTGGCAACTGGCAACACGCACATTTTTGGCTTCAGCCATACTAAGCGTGTCGCGTACGAGTCTGAGGCCGCCTTCGTCAATGGCCAGTGGCTTTTCGCACAGCACGGGGATGCCGGCGCGGACAAATATTGCCAGGTGTTCGGGGTGGAATTCATCTGGTGAGCCGATCATGACCGCGTCAGGCTCAAGCTTCAAAAGCTGTTCTGGCGCACTAACCATCACTGGTACGTAGCCCAGTACTTCTGACGTAGCCCGCCGACTTGCTGACTCCAGGTCGAAAACTCCTACAACTTCAACGTTCTCGACAAACCGCAAATGCTCTCTCATGTGGTGACCGCTGCCGACAACAGCCAGGGTCCTGATGGTCATCAGATTCCTTTCGGTTTGAACGACTAAAATAGTATATCTCAAAATCAGACTGACTCGAAGTCGGCGCGTTGAATTACTTTAGCCTATATGGTAAAACTATATAGTCTTCAACTGAAAGGGGTGCGCGTGATACGCGCAGATTATATCAACAGGCAGCCCGCCGGTTGCAACACGCGGTATTTTGCGGTTTACCCCGCGAGTGCATTACAGGATGAGCTGATGTCGGTCCGCGATACGTTGGGGGAGCTCCCTGGCGTAATGATGGCCGCATATGCTCCTGCAACATTCGAGGACATCTCCGTCAAAGTTGTTTTTGTGGAGCTTACGCCTGGCACGGACGCCACCCCCATCTTGGCAAAGATGAAACAACTGGCGAATCCGGTCATGCCGTACACGATCGAAACATTCGTTTTGCAATTGCTTGTCTGTAAGTGTAACTACGTCAGTTCTGCGCCGAGTATTACGTTTGCGCCAGGGCTTGGGCCTGACGATCGAGAGGCGTTCAACCTGCGACTTGCTGCCGGTGCTCAGAAGCTGCCGGTCGAGCTTTTCGACAAAGCTGCTGCCGGCGACATCGAACCGCTAAGGCGTGCCTTCTACGATGTACTGAACAGCGTGGGCGCTCACGTGTCGTCCAGCGAGATTCTGCCATTCCAGCCCGACCCTCGCCCCTGTACACACCCGCAGTGAGACATGGGCGGCAGGTGTTCCCTGTCGCCCGCTCTCTAAATTTATAATGGCTTTACATAAAGTGAGGCCCCGCACGCGAGGCCTCACCTTATACAGGGAGCGCGTGCGAGGCAGCCTGAATCAGGCGCTCGCCAGTAACGGCAGTTTTTTATACATCATGCCGTCGCAAGTTGTTAGCTCATGCCGAGATCCTTTTTGAGATTCTCGGGCCAGTATTCTTCGGACACGCCTTGTTCGCGGAGGAGCTTCGCGGCTTTTTGCGGGTCGTTCGTTGCGATGTTGATTTCCGTTCGTCCGTCAGGCCGCTGATGTACAGTTTCTGCGATAAACGGAGGTACTTCTTCGCCACTCTGCTGCTCTGTTTGCCCTGACTGGCCTGTTTGACCATCTTTCTTCTTACCCTTACCGAACCCCAAAGGCATAGGAATCACCTCATCAACTCACGGTGCGCGCCGCTTTGGCGAGCTAGTTAAGGTATAACAAACGACCGCGTATGTTGTCAAACTAGCTTATCGCTCAATCTCGCTCCACCCAGTATCAAGCCGTGTACCGCCAAGCTCGGCGCCATATGGCACAACGCTGCGGAAATGCGTAGGCACGTCCCATTGGCGCCCGCCGTTAGGATCGCCGTAGCTATATTGGTCGTACTGGCAGTTTTGAAACCACAACGGGTTCCAAATGCCAGGGCCTTTTGTGAGCAGTTGTGCCGTAGACATAGCCCCAAGTTCAGGCAGGGCGCGCAACGAAACATCCGTGTCGGCGTGAGCCACAAGCAAGGCATTTTTGCCGGCCGCGATGGTTTCGTCTGCTTCATTCACAATACGTCGGAGCCCGGGCCACAATTCGCGCATCGAAAAGCCGTCGAACGGCGTCCACCCAAGTGGGTCCTGAGCCTTCTTTTGTGCTTCCTGCGGAAAAAAGCGATGAAAAAGCTCACGCGGCAAATGATGAAAAACACCCAAGTCCCGCTCGCACAATTCCTTGCGCTTACGGCACATTACCATGTCGCCAACGATTGCGGCTGCCGTTTGGGTGGCGCGGCGATACGGTGAGCACAGGCACGTGCCGAACGTCAGCCCTTCGTTGCAAAAAGCCTCTTTTACCGCTGCGCATTGCGCCATGCCTTGGTCGCTGACAATTGGCAGGCGATTTTCGGCATAACGATTCCGCGTAAGTTCCTGACGCAACAGCAGCAGCAAGTCTGCTTCTTGCGCGCCATCGGCCACCGCGCGCTCTAACAGTACGGTCAGCTCATCTGGGCCGCTGCCATCAACCATAAGGTTATGCGGCGTAACGGCATGACGAAGAATGACCAGCATTAGTTGTTTACTCACAAAGGTATTCTAGCAGTACAATGGTCGACTAGCTACATGCCGCGAGCTGTTGCTTGATAATTTTATAGATAATGCGGTCTGTAGTCGCGTGGCATAAACGCGACTACAGACCAGCATGGGGTCAGGTTTTGCCGTATTTTTGAGTTAGACCGAAGGGATGTGCTCCCCGGTAATCTCGGTAGCTGCAGACCGCAGTTCCAAAATTGCTTGGTTGCGAGCCAATGCGTTCAAGAGACTCACGTCATCCAAAATTGGCGTTCGCGGCTCGATTGCTCGCTGCAAAATAAACTCGGCAAAAGAACGGCGCGGGTCGTCGGGCACTATTCTAATGTGCTCCACATTATGATTGGCGTCGTAAAAATACAGTTCTCCGCCCTTAACCTGCTGTGAATCACGCGTAGGAAATGCCGACTCAATATCGAGCTCGACATAAGAACCGTCAACATGAGTCAGTCGTATTTTGCGTGTGCGTGGTGGATTGTCATTGGCGCGCATACTGCCGTAGCGATCCATGACAAATGAACCCAAACCTTGCGCAACAGTGTACGCTACGCCGCCCACCGTGAACCAGGCAAAGTTGCCGTCGTTATTGGGCGTGCCTTGCACGTCGCGGTAGTACTCGTTTACATGGCAGTCAGCCACGCCGAGTACCTGACCTGCAAAACGCGACGCCGCACCATGCAAATGCGGGAACTCAATCGCAAAAACTTTGAGTCCGCCATGGTTGTTGGCCATTCGACGTTTTTTAGATGCCCACACATTGACTTCGGCCAGTGGCTTCGCCTTAGCCAAAACAAGCAGTTCTGCCATACTGTTCATAAAATGGTACGGTTCATTCACTACAGTTAGCGGCTGAAGCTGGTTGCTTACTGACCTGTACCACTCGAGGTCGGCTGCCGAGACGCCAAGCGGCTTTTCGAGCACAAGCAGTCGTGGCAGCTCAGCAAGCTTATCGAGCGTTTCGCGAAGAGCCGGTACATGCTGCTCCGACGAAACAGCAATAACTACCACGTCAAAATATTGATTTGAGGGGAACGTGTTAACAAACACAACACGCTTTTGCTGCACGCCTTTTACCACATGAGGCAAGTGAGGTTTAGGTTCAACTACCTTGCGGTCGTAAAAGGTAACGTACGTTTCTACCAAATTTGACAAGAGCGAGTCGTCGAGGAGTTGATTGCCATACATCCCTTGGCTAGCGTTTGCGCCGACAACCAGGATTCTTACCCGTTGTTCACCCATAAAATAAGTATACTAAAATTTTAGAGCTATGAACTGGCGCGATTAGGGTCGCGGCCCCGCCCATTGTGCAAAATAGGCGGGGCCGACTGGGCCTACGCTGCAAGCGGTGCTACCGGCAGTGGATGCAGGCGCATTATCTGCCCCCTCCCAAATTGCAGCCGGTCGGGTGCATACTCGTCGGTGTACGGCCGATCCGCGAACGCTCGTATCATCGCGCGCCCAAACGTGCCATGAGCAACAACAAGCACCTTCTCTTCGTCCAACTGTTTGAGCCACGTTGCCACTCGAACTGCGCGCAGCTGCAATTGCTCAAGGGTTTCGGCGCCTGGTACTGTGTCGTACCCGCCAGGCCAGCGTTCGTCGATTTCAGCGTGACGCAGTCCAGTGGCGACGCCGCATTCTCGTTCGTTAAGCAACGGAATGTGCGGGATGCTGTATTCGTCGTAGCCGAGTTCCCGGGCAACAATTTTGGAACTTTCAATAGCCCGCGGCAGCGTCGAACTCACAATGAGCGATGGCCGAATGCCACAGGCAACAAGCTGCTTGCCCGCATCTGCCATTTGCTTGCGGCCGTTTTCGGTCAACGCCGTGTCCGGTCGGCTGCGGATGCCCTCAACGAGGTCTTGTGTTTCGCCGTGGCGGGCGTAGTACAATTTTTGCATTACTTACCGTCCTAGGGCAGAAGAAGGTATCTCTTTGGAGGCACCGAATAAATATAATAGCTTAAATTAAGTGATCACGTCTACATACGGAAGAGACCCACGCCACGGTATGTGTGGGTCTAGTCGATTGTCCCTTTGCGACTATTGTAGTGCTGTATGTAAGGAATCGCGGCCGCCATCATGATTGCAGCCATGCCAAAGATAGATAAAGTACTTGGATTTTCTTTAAAAAACACCATTCCATACACAATACCGAACACTATTTCGAGCAACCCAAGTATGCCAGCAGCACCAGCCTCAATCAGTTTCAAACCGGTAATAAGTGCCCACGATGCTGCAAGCGATGCCAAAGCGAATAAAACTAAATAAATCCAGCTAGTACTTAGTGCAGGTACTTTTTCGTTCAAGAGAAAAGCAAAAGGAATATTTACAATTGCAGTTGCAACCCAAGTCATAATGGCCGTTTGCGATGGACTATACTTTAACTTTTTATTTACCACCATGTTTAGGCCAGATGCTAGCCCGCTCAATAGCGCAGCGCCCATTGCCACAAAACCCAAAACTTTAAGGTTAGGCGTAAATACAAGCCAAAGACCTACGATTCCCAATAACGTCGAAAGCCATTTGTCCTTTGTGTACCGTTCTTTATTAAAGAGCCACCCAAACAAAAATGCGCCTAAAACAATGCCAGCATAGGTAATGCCCATTCCAAGTCCTACGCCTACTTTGAGCACCGCGTAATAAAGAGGAGCCGCGATAAGTAAAGAAGAAATAACCTGCCCAAACAGCAGCCAAGCGTCCCGCTGCCAATGAATCTTTGACAATTCTTTACGCCATAGTGCAATTGGCAACAAAAAAATAACAACTAGGCTTGAACGAAGAACAGCCTGAACAAAATTGCCAAATGAATCACCCATTAATACAATCCATACGCCGTAGCTGGCATAGATTAGCGAAGAGCCAACCACAAGGCTCGCGCCTAAGGGTGCTCGTGAAGCTTGTTGCTTTTTCATCTTGTTTTAGAATAACAAATTTAGTTTAAATAGAAATGATTGGTCTGGGTTGGATTTTTTATGAAAATATGGTTTGATGTTTAAGTTGTCCCGCGTGCAATAATGCGCGCACGAGAGGATAGGATACGGTACATGCAGTTTTTTGGTAGAGTCGTAAGCGCAGCTGTCGGTGTGCTTACGCTGACGCTCGCGGCCGCTTGCGGTGGTGGCTCGAACGCCGGTTCGACCCAGCAGGCCGGAACGCCGGCGCCTGCGACCTCGGTCAGCACTCCCGCCCAGGCACAGTCGGCGGACGTCAACCCCTGCACGCTGCTCAAGGCGAACGATTTCGTCACGCAGTTTGGCGGCGGCACGTTCACCTTCGGTGACCGGACCGGACCGGCGGACCCGTACCACACGAGCGGGTGCACCATCGAGGGCACTAACGTGCCTATCGACGGCAAGAGCGTGACGACACGGATCGGCGTCGCGACCTTGGTCGATGATGCAGCCGGAACGCTGTGGAAGCAGCAGGCGCAGATCGCGGCAGCCTTCGAGGCCGCGGACAGCAACGACACGGACACACTCATCCAGACCGAAAAGTCGGGCTACTCGGCTCGAAAGGGTTCGATGATCGTCCAAATCACCAGCGAGAGCGCATCCGAGTCGGGCGCCGTCAGCATGCCCGACGACGCCGCCCTCAACCTCGCCAAGCTTGCCCAGTCACGGCTTCCGTAGCCTGCATGACCGCACTACCACCCGCCCAGGTTCAGGCCTGGGCGGGTATTTCATATTTAAGGAAAAAGTTTTTTATGGCAAGTCCCCAGACAACTACCGAACTTTGACGCGGTTAACTCTGACAAGTGGGTTGAGACTAATTCCTCAACCCCAGGCTCTCCTAGAATAATATTCCACATGCTCCGCATTACTATAAGCAAATTTACCGCCCATGACCCATTCGAGTGCTTGTGCGGGGCTGTTGCGGTGCTGTTCAAGAAAGCTTACTGCTTTTGGTAGCGCGCGTGTATACTTCAGGTCGGCGTTGTATGTAACCTGATGTAACTCCCCATCAATATAAAAAGAAGGCATACCTCGTGTCACCCGATGAACACGCTTTTTTAGCCTCAGCAGCTCGTTTTCTTCAAGCGATCGCCCTACTTGTAGCATCTCCAAATCAACAATATAGTCCTCGAGTTGAGCAAGTGGCAGCCGTGGTTCAAAACGTGCCAATCCAATTGCTGCATCGTATACCAGGAAATCCTTATCAAGTTTTTGGCTTGCTATTTGTCCTAAAACGTCGGCTAGTGCTTCTTCATCTTCGATATAACCAGGCATACCACTAGCCAACATGAGATCACCTGTTTTTTCACCATTTAATCTACGGAGAAGATGGACGCCCGCCTCGTGAACCAGCAGATTTATTGCTTGGTTTGACGTATTGATCGTGTCGCTCGGTATTCGTATACTCTTTGCTGTGTGGTCAATATTAAAGCTGTTTCCGTCCCATAGCTGCGCGCGCCATCTTGCGGCGTTCGGCAACGCCCATTCATTACACATAACGACAAGGGCTCGCTCAAAAAGTTGGGCCATTGCTTCAGAATTGTATACTTTGTCCGGCTCCACAAGTTCAATAAAGGAATGGTATTTTTCTGCCAAAGCAGGGTACCAATGATCAGCCAGCTCGTTAGATACTTCACAAACATATTGATCAATAAGTTCTGGCTCACCCTGTGGAAACCGCTCTAACACACGCCGAGCCGCAAGCTTTATGTCCTCGCCAACGTCGGGCATATCAAAAGTAGCGTGCGCATCCCTGTGCGCACGCGCCATGATCGCATTGAACCGATTTTTATCTGGCCTACCAAGGTGTTGCTCACTCAACTGTCGTAAGCCTGCGATATCGCTAATGATCGCCTGTTTGACTTCGACGTTTTGCTGGTCGATTGAGACGTTGTTTGCCTCTATTTGTTGCTGTAACAAGTAAAGCTCTCTGGTCCCTGCCAAAAACCGCACACCGGCATATCGGTCACCGGCCGTTTTAAAGTACGGCTCTCGCTCACTGGAGGCACGTCCGAACTGTTGGGCAGATAGTGCAACAATCGCCAGCGCAGCATCTTGCCTCTGTTTTTCGGTTGCGAATATGTCATACTTTGGAGCTTCATTTGTATACGTTGGCAAATGATCGGCATAACTTAATGGACGCGCAGGCGAGTTTTGCCAGGCTTGTTCTAGAGTATTCATGAGGTATAGTTTAGTTTTATTTAGTAAGCGACACAATAAAGGTTACCATCAACGACGTAAAAGAGACAACTGAGCTTTTTTATAGTACATAGTTTACGAAGATAACGATACTTTGAGCAACTAACTTAAAACCCTGCGCTTCCGAACATAAAATGATATCCAGATCATCCAAATCTGCAATACTAACCACGAACCTGCTTCAAAACTAAAAATTAAATGGCTATTTCGCGGCGATAACATGAATGCAACTGTCAGACTAAGGCTAAGAACAATGGCGATTATCGTAGTTGTAAACACGATTTTATCTTTGGTGTGCCTTGCCAAAGCGCACATGCCGGCAAGGTACAAAAGACCGCTGGATAGTGCGAGTGCGGTATGGATAATTGCGCTTACCGTATTGTCTGGGTTGTAAGGGAAAAGTCCCGTTGCGGCAAATAGGACCATGGAAATTGCAAATATTCGCAGCGGTAAGTAAAAATATTTTGTCAAATGATGCCGCGTAAATATCCAACAAAAAATCGCAGCAAGAACATAGCACGTGCTAAACACCCATTTTGTCTGCGGCAGCGTCGCATAATAGCTTATTGGGTATTTGCCGCCAAAGTACAAAGGCATTTTTAAGTAGTAAATAGCAAGCGCTGACCATTCGACGGCGACCGTAGCTAGACCAGCGTATTTAGCAAAGTATTCGATGCGGGATATAGTCACTTACCTAGAATAGCAAAAATGATTAATGGAAGAGAATGATATGCGAAAAAGAAAAGTTCACACCAAGAGGCGGCTTGATAAGGTGATAATTTCATGGCAGGAGCTCGTCGATAACTACCAAACTTTTGCGGCCGATATTGAGTGCGGCATAAAGCAGATGTCAACCTGTTAAACCTGCGGTCGCGGCGGGTCTATGGTGTCGGTGTTGACGTTTTCGTGCCTGATATCCCGCGGCATACCCCTGCCGCCACCGACAAGTTGGTCGGGCGCTGGGTCAGTTACCAAAATACTGGGGTCGAGCCTGACTGGCTCTACTGGCTTGGCGGTGTCGCCACCTTCGGGGCCAGGATTGACCTTGTTCGGGCTCGTGAACACTTTAGGCTTGAATGTGGTTGTATAACCACTTGTTTCGCCCTGGTTTTTGTCCTTGCCCGGTTTGCCTGTGTCGGTGCCTTCTTCTGGCTCTGGGGTTTCGGGCTTTACAGTGCCTTGAGTTGTGGTAGTTTGGCCGCTTTGATGGTCGGTCGTCGTCACCTTTTCGGAGCCGTCCGGCGCGGTGTAGATTACGGTAGTTTTAATGGGTTCGTTGTGGCTATCAAAGACAGTATCTTTAGAGGTCGTGCTACCGTCGGCGCTACGTTCAATGGTATAGTCGGAGCGCCAAAAGTTACCCGACCAATCACGGTAACTCGCACTACCCCAAGTACGCATTCCGTCGCTGGAGCTGCGTTCGGTGGTTCGTTCTGTCCAAACTGAGCCACGAGTCGAACGGCTGTCGCCAGAGCCGTCGTGCGAATGAGTTGCCGTGGGGCTATCGTCCTGCCCCAGCAAGTCACGACCACTCGGCATACCCGGCATCGGAATGCTGTATTTATTGCTGTCATGCTGCTGACTGCCGGTAATATCAATGCCAACCTGCCCGCCCACGCCAGGCAGTGCGGCAACATCGCCCAGACTGGCCGCATCCTTTGCGGCGTTTATTGCTTCAGCCGCGCCTGTCGCCTGTGCGGCGCCAACAAGTCCCTCAATAATTCCTAAGTTTTTGACTACAATCTGTTTACCTTGGACCGTCAATGGCGCACCTTTTGGCGCCGGCTTTGCGGTGCCCTCGTTTTTTGAGAAATCCATAATTGCCCTCCATTATGTTGCAAGCTGCTCGTTCACTCTAAGCATAACGCTGCGGGATGATAAGGGCAAACTGTAGGAAGTTGTGCAGTTTGCTCGCAGGATTCTTTAACTTTTTTACTTTTCCATTCAGGATATTTTGCGTCTTTATAGGCCGCCTCGGAGGTCGGATAAAGCTTCCCGTCAAACTCGATATCATGAGCCGAAAGTTATCAAAAACAGAAAACTTTGGAACGTAGAAATTAACAGCCATACAAAAATTATAACGAAGCGCTGTGCAAAACGAGAGCATGGAGTCGAACTTTTTTGTTATCAAAAAAGTCTACATTTTTATGTGTAGACTTCATAAAAATTCATGGCAGGGGTGGAGGGATTCGAACCCCCGGCCCTCGGTTTTGGAGACCGATGCTCTGGCCAGCTGAGCTACACCCCTATGTCCGCACTAGTATAGCATAGCGTGGCGGTTTATTCGACATCTGGTTGGGCGGGTTCAACGTTGATGTCTTTTATGGTGTGATCGACGGCTTCGTTCATGCTGCGACCGAGGGTCCAGCGAGTTGAATCTGACCGCAATCGCCCACCAACTTGTTTGACGCGGCCTGATGACAGCATGACGCGGTTGCCGTTGATGAGCCTCTGGCGGTAGGCGCCGGCGTAGGCTGGCCCGAGCCATTTTTTAATGTGACGGTGCATGGCGCGCAGTGCGGTTGCTGACCGGGCGTAACCATCTGGAGTTCCCGATATTTCGTTGATTGCCTGCCGGCCACCTGGCGACATTATAAAATCAAGCATGTCGAGCGCATCTTTGTTACTGAGTTGCGTTTTGCTGCGGGTCAGGTGCACATTTATTTTTGCGGTGGTGGCGAGCGCGGCTTTTTCTTCTTCGGTCAGTGCGTTTGCGTCTTTTGAGCCGGGCGGGAAGATTGGGCGCAGGGTTGGGTGTTCTTGGATGAATTCACTACTGACTGGTTCTTCTTTGTACGCTACGCTGAGTCCTTCGGTCATGAGGGTAAACCGGTCACTGCGCGGCTCGAGTGTCAGCATAAGTGTGTTGGTCAAACGGCGGAGTACGCGAATGGTGCCGTCTTCGAGCCGCAGACCTTCATCGCGCGAATCTGACAACGCGCGGTCACTACTTTTAACGTAGCCAAGCCGCTCGGCGACGGTCATGTTTTGCCACGCTTGCATCGCGACTTCGTGGCTGGGAATTTTGTAACCATGCATGGTGCTGATTGCTTCGATGACGCGTGCGGCCAATATCGCCTCGTCGGAATGCAGCGCCATGTAAAACACGGCGTCGCCTTTGTGAATGATGGCATGATCGTGCACGGTAAGGTCTTGCTTACCGCGGTCGATTTCGGCAGCGCGTTGTTCACGTTCTTGCATGGCACGCAAGTAAATATCGCCGCTTAGCGAATGATCTGTATCTGTTAGCAGCGAAGCAATAGCAATTTTGCCAAACTGCAGTTGCATTTCGCCACGGCTATCACGGCCCATGCGGAAGACTTCGGGTGGCATTACTTCGTTAAGCTTTCGCGCATAATTTAAGACAGTCGCCTTTTGGTAACCGCTTTGGTCGGCGACTTCTTCGCACGTAAACCCGCCTTCGCCAGCAGCCATGTACATTTTAGCGAAGCGGTTAAATAATGTCGTTGTTGACGACTCGGTGGTGACCGGGTCAACTTTTGATTGGTTTGTATCGTCAATAAAGTGTAGGCTGTTGCCGTCGCGGGCAATGGCGACGACGGTAGTCTCTACGGTTGGAATAATGGCTGGTTGTAGTTCAAATTGCGGCAGTTCTTCTGGCTCGCTGACTGGCCATTCAATGTGTGGTTCTGGCTGTGGTTCAATAAAAACGGCCGGGCCAGGCTCGGCGTTTTGGGGCGGCGTTTGTGTATCAATGGGGCGTTCGTCAATAACAACAAGATTTTCAAACTCCATTGTTTGCGGCGGTTGATATTCCGTAACTTTAAACGGGAAGACCGTGCGCAAAATTGCTCGGCCAATTCGTTTGAGGCGGCTCGGGGCTTTGGGAGTAAGTTCGGCGTTGGGATTATAGTCGTTAAAGTGTTCCATGGTTTAGACCTATAGTATTTTAGGGGTTAACGAGCAATATTTCAACACCTAGCATTAAAAATGCAAATTTGATTGCCAGTGAACACGCCTACGCTTATAATAAGTCTAATGGTAACTGGTTGGGGTCCAAGGAAAATCTTGATGCTGGGTTGGGAATTGCCGCCGCATAACAGCGGTGGTTTAGGCGTTGCCTGCTACAATATGTGTCAGTCATTGGCAAAATGTCACAACTTAGACATTGAATTTGTCGTCCCCTACAAATTATCCGAACAGCCAGAATTTATGACGGTCCATAGCGTAACCGACCTGCCCACGCCGCAGGTTGCCCAAGGCGCGTATAACTCGCAGTCGCCAGAGGTGCACGCGCAGCAAGAGGCGTATGTTGCCTTTGTCGAAAAGCTCGTATCGCGCAACACGTACGATGCCGTGCACGCCCATGACTGGCTTACCTTCCGGGCCGGCTTACGCGCCAAAGCCCTCACCGGCAAGCCATTTATTGCGCACGTGCACGCCACCGAATTTGACCGCGCCGGCGCCAACCCTGGTAACCAATTGGTCCACGAAATCGAACAGCAGGCCTTGCTTTTTGCCGACGCTATTGTAGCTGTCAGTAATTTTACCAAGGACATAATTGTGCGCGAATATGGCATCCCCGCCAGCAAAATCCAAGTGGTGCACAACGCCATAAACCCAGCCGATTACGCCACACTTAGCCTACAAAACGACTATCGCTATTTAACCGAAATGAAAGCACTTGGCTACAAAGTCGTTGTCAGCCTCGGCCGCCTCAGTTTGCAAAAAGGCTTGCCGCACTTGCTGCGCGCCGCAAAATTAGCACTGCAAAAGCAGCCAAAACTCATTTTTTTAATTGTTGGTGACGGCGAAATGCGCGCCGATGTCATAGAAACCGCCGCTAATTTAGGCATCACCAAAAACGTTATTTTTACCGGCTTTTTGCGGGGCAAGCAATGGCGCGATTCATACACCATTGCCGATATGTTTGTTATGCCATCTGTTTCTGAACCATTTGGTTTGAGCGCCCTAGAAGCTGCCGGCGCCGGTACGGCGGTATTGCTTAGCAAACAATCTGGCGTCTGCGAAGTTTTGCGCCACACTATGCAGTTCGATTTTTGGGATATTACCAAATTGGCCAACCAAATTATCACTATTGCCAACCACCCGGTTTTGCATGCCGAGATCGCCAAAAACGTCCAAAACGAAGCCAGTAATTTGACCTGGGATAACACAATCGCCAAGTTCCAAAAACTTTATGCTGGAGTTGGCGCATGAGCCGCACCATTTGTTTGTATCTGCACGTACACCAGCCTTATCGCGTGCGTGGCTACACTATTTTTGACGCTGGCGTGGACAGCAACTATTGGTTTAGCGACGGACTAGCTAGTAACGAATATATTATTCGTAAAGTCGCCGAAAAATCCTACCGACCAACCAATGCAGTCCTAAAAGATCTGCTTATGCATTACAAAGATTTTAGCTTGAGTTTGTCGATTACTGGTACATTGCTCGAACAATTGCAAAAATGGGCGCCCGACGTCATTGACGATTTTAAAACTTTGGTCGCCACCGGTCGGGTCGAAATTTTGGCCGAAACATTTTACCATTCGCTAGCCTTCTTTTATTCACGCGACGAGTTTGAGCGCCAAGTGGACATGCATAAACAAAAAATCCAAGACGTATTTGGTGTGACGCCAGGTGTGTTACGCAACACCGAATTATCATACAACGATGACCTGGCCGTATGGGCTGACCAAGCCGGCTACAAAGGTATTATCACCGAAGGTTGGCCGGCAATCTTGGATTGGCGTTCGCCTAATTTTATGTACCGACCGGTTAACACTAAAAATATTCGGCTGCTCCTTAAGAATTACAAACTCAGCGATGACATTGCATTTAGATTTGGTGATCGTAATTGTCGTGAATGGCCACTGACCACCGAAAAATATTGCCACTGGATAAACAGCCTACCACTCGACCAACAACTCATCAACTTGTTTATGGACTACGAAACATTTGGCGAACACCAATGGGAAGACAGCGGTATTTTTGACTTTTTGCGCCAATTGCCAGCTGAGTTTTTAAAAACTGACGGCAATAAATTTATGACGCTCAGCCAAGCGATCGACACCTACCAACCCGTCGACGTGCTGCATACGCCGCGCACAATAACCTGGGCTGATAGCGAACGCGATTTAACCGCCTGGCTGGGCAATGCCATGCAAACTGAGACCGTTAAGCAAATTTATGAAACCGAAAAACAAGTGCTCGCCAGTAAAGACAAAACGCTCATCGAAGATTGGCGTCGCCTACAAACTTCTGATCACTTTTATTATATGTGTACAAAATGGTTTAATGATGGGGACGTACATGCTTACTTTAGCCCGTACGGCTCGCCCTACGACGCCTTTATGTATTACAGTAACGCGCTCAAAGACCTGCAACTGCGCCTTTTGCGCACAAGCCAGGGTGGGAAGGAACAGGCGTGACACGACCCCTTTTATATAGCAACGGTCGCATGCAAGTTGGCATCAATCTTTATGGTATGGTGCACGATTTGTATTACCCATGGGTTGGTTTAGAAAACCACGCTCGCGCCGGCAATATGCGCCACCGCATTGGCGTATTTGTCGACGGCGCCTTTAGCTGGCTTGATGACGATAGTTGGGAATTCGATATGCGTTACCAAGACCGCACCCAAATCGGTCATACAATGGCGCGCAGTAATCATCTTAATATCACTCTTGAGTTTTTAGATTGTGTGGCGCCCGAAGACAACGTGTTTTTACGCAGCATCCACGTCATAAATACGGCCGACCACGAGCGCGAGGTGCGCTTATTTATGCAGCAAGCTTTCCTAATAGGAGCCAGCCTTAATGGCGACACGGCGCAGTTTTTACCCAATGAACCAGCGATTTTACACTTTAAAGGCCGGCGCAATTTTATCATTAGTGGCCAAGACCAATACGGCAAGCCGTTCGATCAGCACGCCATAGGTTTGTTTGGTATTGAAGGCCACGAAGGCACATTCCGCGACGCAGAAGACGGGTGGTTATCGAACAACGAAGTCGAATTTGGTCGCGTTGATTCTGTTATTGGTTTTACACGTAGTCTTAAAGCGCTTGATTCAATTCACTTTGAATACTGGCTGGCGGCTGGGAAAAGCCAATGGCAGGCGCTCGAGACCCATCGCAAAGTACAGGCCGAAACTATGTTTCCGTTTTATGCCCAGGCCGAACGTCACTGGCGCCGGTGGTTTGGTCCTGCCGAAAAATTTTTGCTTCGGCTTAAGCAGGTCGACTTGCACAACCCATTCCGCAATAGTTTGCTTGTGCTTAAATCGCAAATTGACCACAACGGCGCGGTTATGGCCAGCACTGACACCACAATGCTTAACTACCGCCGCGATTCATACGCCTATTGCTGGCCGCGTGATGCCACTTATGCCATGTGGCCACTATTACGATTAGGTTATAAAAGTGAGATAAAAAACTTTTTCACCTTTTGCCGCGACGTCTTAAGTCCCGATGGCTACTTATTGCAAAAATTCCGACCAGATGGCGCTGTTGGTAGTACGTGGTTGCCATATGTTATTAGTGGCCGGGTTATTCCGCCTATTCAAGAGGACGAAACGGCCAATGTCATCTTTTTATTTGGCGAATACATTAACCAAAATCGTGACCGCGCACTGCTGGTCGAGTTTTACGATTCGCTCATACTACCAGCTGCCAACTTTATGGCCAGCTACATCGACGAAACCACAAAATTGCCACATGCTAGTTACGACCTGTGGGAAGAAAAGTTTTTGACCACTACCTACACCGCGGCAACAGTCTACGCTGCGCTTAATGCCGCCGCCAAAATGGCCGAAAGATTACATCGACAAGACGACGCTGTGCGCTGGCAAACCGTCGCCGAAGAAATTCTGCAAGCCGCCCAAAAGTTACTCTTTAATAAAGAGCGAGGGTACTTTTACAAAGGCTTTCTTAATGACGGCGACAGAGGTTTGGTGTATGATGGCACTATTGACGCTTCGAGTTTTTATGGTGCGTTTATGTACGGTTTATTCCCCATTGGTAGTCCAGAGCTCACAACATCAATGCAAACGCTTGCCAAAACCTTTAATTTTGGCGATGGTCCAACGTATTTGCAACGCTACGAACGCGACCAATATTATACAACCGACCCAGCCGGCATGGGCAACCCATGGTTTGTGACAAGCTTATGGGCTGCCGAATACGACATGCAAACCGGTAATGTGGAACGCGCCGAAAAAACAATCCGCTGGGTACGCGACTGCATGTTACCCACCGGTGTATTGTCCGAACAAGTTCACCCCGACAACCGTACGTTCGCGTCTGTCGCGCCATTAACCTGGAGTCAGGCTGAATTTTTGAGCAGTATTCTCGACCTACAAACATATGGAGGCAAAAATCGTGGTGCATAAATTACGCACAAAACTGTCTGTCCTTAACGATGCAGCCACTCGTCGCACTATTCACCAGTTCGCCAGTAAATATCATTTGGTATATTTTGGTGCTGTTGATGCACGCGAAGATGACCACCAGTTAGTACGTGGTGTAACCGCATCAACCCACCACATTGACAATCATTACACAGTCGGCACGTTTGAAGGCCACGACATTATGTTGGTGCAGCGCCGCAATACGCTCACCTTTCCTGGTAAACCAGATGCCGAATTTAAATGGCTTATTATGCAAATCGACTTAAAACGCGGCAATATGCCCCATATTTTTATGGAAGCACACCGTCATAACGAAACATTTTATGCCAACTTATTTGTCGCAATACCGCAGTTCCAAGATATAACCGCCAGCGTGGTGCAGCGTGACCAGCAATTTGCGGCGCGCTACAACATTTTTGCTAAGCCAAACGACTATGTCGCTGTTGGCGCAGTGTTGTTGCCCGAAATTACTCAGACAATTCTGCAGCACTTCCAACAATTTGATTACGAAATTATTGATGACCGTTTGTACGTCTATTCTAATGCAAGCGTTGTGACGTTAGCTGTTTTGCAAGAAATGCTGCGCGCTGGCATGTGGCTTGCAGATGTTCTGAACCTAATAAAAATCCCCGTGTAGCCGGGGATTTTTGCTATTTTTTGATTTCGCGATGTAGTGTGTGGCGGCGCAAATTACTGTTGTATTTCATGAGTTCGAGGCGCTCAGGGTCGTTTTTGAAATTTTTGCGCGTTTGAATACGGTGCTTACCATCGGTCAAGCACTCAAGTGTAATAATGCGGACGTTACCTTTTTTCTTGGACATGCTAAAAGTCTCTTTGCTTATGCGTATAACTGAGTTACAACTATAGCAGATGTCCCCTGTAAATTCAAGCATTACTCTTGCGATTGCGCCGTTCTCTTCGTACAATAACCCCTATGGCCAAAATTGTGGTGATGCCGGGTACGCCCGGCTTGCAACTGCATGAGGTAGCACACATTCTGCCAATTGGAAGGGGTCGCGACAAGACTGGTTACTGGATTAGCGATTTTACTGTTGCTCGCGTGGAATACGCGGCGATGGTCTATAATCTGCTCGGACTCGCCCGCGTAAACGGTCGTTTTTGCTGCAGTGGTGGCGCAACGCCATTTGACACCAACGGTGAGCCGTGGTGGCACATGATGCGCGAACAGTATTACAACGGTCGGCCCGAAGCAGTTTCGATGGCCGAAATTGCCCACAAGCTGGGCATCCCATCGTGCCATGTCCGCGAAGAACCGGATTCTTGGGACACAGTCACCAACATCGTCTTCACCGAAAAACGCCGTTTACTGGGCGACGACCGCCCAATGGCCATTGTCGCCCACGAAGCGCACTTGGAACGCGCGCTCAAAGTGGCTAAGCGTATCGCGCGGCGACCTTACTTGGGCATCGTTGTGCCCGAAGGTATGCGACGTGATCGTGACGGCCTGGCGGCTCGCCTGGCAACTCATGCCATGCTGTTTGGGCTTCACCCTTACATGCAGGGCAAGTACGACGTGTACGACAAGGCTTGCCGGCAATCGCAGATTGTCTGGCGCCTGCTGGGCAAAACGACAACTGTCCCCGAATTCTAGACCAGAAAGGTGGTTGGCCACGGCCAGGGTGTTACTAACCCTGGCCTTTGTTAATTTTAGATCACTTAAAAAGCAATACGCCCACCGACAATGCGGGGGCGCATTGCTGGTGGGCGGAGGTGCCGCTAGCGGAATAGCGGCGATTTGTAGGTCGGAACGACGAGTGTTTCGCCGTCCCGATTCTGGCCGGAGACGTAGCGATACGTCGTGTCCGGCAACTCGGTTGCGATGTAGCCGGCCAGGCAGCGGAATTGCTGCGCCACCATCTTGGCGACTGTCTGGAAATCGCATTCGTAGTACGTGGCGTACGTACGGACGATGCGTTCCAGGTGGTAGGTGCCGAGGTAGTGATCGAAGCAAATGCTCAGCTCTGCCTGTCGGGTCATACCCGGCCGTGAGCCAATGGCATTCTGGTCGAGCGTCGTCAGTCCGAGCTTGCTGCGGATCTCCGCATCGGGCCGAACATCTTGCAGGTCGCGGTAGATCGCACGCTGGGGCTCGCCGTGTACGTCGAGTTCCCAGGCAGTATTCTGACCGTGATTGATCAACACAAGCCCACGGTGCTCCACGAACCAGATGGTCATGGCCTGCATCATGCCGACCAAGTGCAGCAGGTAGCCAAGCTTATCGTTGCCGCCGAACTTCTCCAGAATCTGGATCAGCAGCGGCGGGTCCTTCGGCGAATTGGAGTCCGCCGAGTACAACGAGAACCCAGGCACCAGCCACCGGTGGTCGGTGACATACGGCCGCGGTGTGAACTCACGCACGACCATCGCGGGATCGTCCGGCAGGTAGCCGGTGACAGCCAGCGACTCGGGCAAGTACCCGAACTGGTTGCCGGCACCTTCGAGGTCGGGCAAGGCCCGCCGCATTTCGCGCGTCATGTTCACGCCCCATTCCGCTTCTCTGCTACGCAGTTCGCGGCTGTGACGAAAATGCTCCACATCGAGGTGGGTCTTGACCATGAACGGCACAGTTGTGGCCACCGTCAGCATGGTGCGCGTTGACGCAGTCGGCGCCACGCACAGCTTGCCGGCGTTGGGCTCCGCGAACGGAACGGTGCTGCTGGGATGAGCCACGTAGCAGATTCCATCGTCGGTAACGAAGTGCCTCATGACCTCCGGGCTCGGGTGAGCGCAGAGTGCCACTAAATCACGTCTCACCCAGAACGGAGCGCCGTACGCGCGACCGTCTCGTGGCGAGAACCGCTGGTCGACACGCGACCACTTGTCCCAATCGCCGCCGGCGTCGTTGACGCGCTGCTCGCCGTGCAGAAACCACTGCGCGGCAGAGGTTTTGCTGCGTGCGCTCGCGCACATGTTACGGAGTTGCATCTGAGCTCCTCGTACGAGTCGTTTTTGAACGAGCTGGCTTATATAATACCATAATTATAAAATATATTCAACAAAACAGCACCCTAATCTAGGGTGCTGTTTAATAATTATATCTGGAGCCACGGTCGGGATTCGAACCCGAGACCTCCTCCTTACCATGGAGGCGCTCTACCAACTGAGCTACCGCGGCGTGTAACAGGGGCTATTATAGCGCTTTTGCAAAATTTTCTCAAGAGTTAATGCCTGGTGTGGTTGGCAAAATGCGCCAACCACACCAGGTTTATGTGTGGGTTGCTTACTCCTTAGATAGCGAGGTCGACGTCGTCAGCATTGATCAGACCAAACCGACCGTTGTACGCCCCAAGCAGGTAGTGACTGCCAGGGTCACGCACTGTAGTGCGGTCGAACGGTCCGGAGCCATCGACGGTCTGCGAATTGTAGTAATCCGCCGACTGCTCACCATACACGGTCACATGTTGGCCGGCCGGAATGGTGTACGACAGCGGCGTAACCGTCTGGATGAAGTTCGCCGGGAAACTGAAGGGGTAGGCACTTGCTGCCGGGTACGCCCGACCATATACCGGCACCGAAGCCTTACCGGCCTTGGGTGTCGCTACCCACTCATGGCCGAAGAAGAAGTTTGGCGCCGTCCACGGACTGAAGAACCAAGCCTTCTGCCCATCGAAGTAAATGCTGATCCAGACGCCGTCGCGATTCACTTCGTAGTCGTTGTACACAAACCTCTGGCCGTAGTAGGCCACGGCCGCGCGGTTGTCGATTTTGTTGTTGCCCTGCCCCAGAATCGGGTCGCTCAGGCGCGGCGACGAAAGGTCGGACTGCGTGTACAGCGGCACCGTGCTGGTTGACTGCAACGGCAGCGCTACGCCGTTGTTGTCGGTCAGCTGCTGTTTGTTCAACGACCACCGCGGCGCGATGGTCACCACGTGCGTGCTGTTGGGCAGCGTCGGCGGAACCGGCGCACCCAGCAGTGTGAAGTAGCCCTGCCAGTTAAAATATGGGCCCGGATCGACATGCATGCCGCCCACGTAGGGCGTCGCTGGCGCCGACACATTCTGGTGACCAATGATGTGCTGAGCATCGAGCGGCACATTGTTCTTGGCCGCCAGCCACTTGACCAGTGTGGCGCTGGACGCCATCTCCGCCGGAGTGTAGTCGCTGGCGCCGGTGATCTCGCTGCCTTCGTGCTCCACGCCGATACTGTGCATGTTCACCCAGTAGTTGCCTGCGTGCCACGCGATGTTCTTGGTGAGCACGTACTGGATGACGGAGCCGTCTTTGCACACAATGTAATGCGCCGAGACGTAGTAGAGGGGATCTTGAAAAGCGCTGGTCGTACCGGCGCAAGACCCTTCGGCATCGTGAATGACGATGGTCGTGATGTTGGGCGAACTGGCACTGAGACCCCGCGAGGCAACATCGTAGTTGCCCCAGTTGGTTTTGTCGTTGGGGTCGTCCTGCTGGTACGCTGCAGGGATGAACCTGCAGTGCGCAAGCAGTTCCTGCGGGCACTCCGGCGCCGGTGTGCTGTTGGCCGTGTTCGGTGCGAACGACGTGCTCGGCGTCGGCGTCGTGTGGTTCGCCGGTCGAATGAACGGCTTGCCGTCGCGAGTGAACTTGCCACTCGCATTGCCTGCGAACTGGATGTTCGCACCGACGGCCTGCTGCGTCGCCGCCGAAGCGGGCAATGCTGCCCCAGTGAAGCTCAGCCCCAGTACCGCTGCGAGCAACACAACAGTTGCCTGCAAGGCTTTCGTTACCTTTGCCATCACGCTCCTTAGCGTGTACGTGTCGGTGGGCCGACAAGGTTAAAGACCCACAAATAAAAGGTTAGCAAAATTGATAGGTAACGGCAATTATTTACAAGTATAATAGATATGGCTCGAATTACGGGCCAGCCAAGTCACGAAAGGTTGCAGTGAACGTTTTATACTTACCCGGTGGCGGTTCGAGTCGTGCAAACTACCCGTACGACAAAATCCTTCGCAAGGTTCAAAGGCGCGGTCACAAAACGACATTCTGCCCCATCACCTGGCGCGGAACAAATATCCACGACTGGGTCGAAGAGGTGCGGCCCACATATCGCCAGCATGATCCAGCGCAGACCATCTTGGTTGGCTTTTCTTTTGGCGCCATGACAGCATTGTTGTTGACGGCTGAATGTCCACCGGCGGGATTGATTCTGTGTTCATTGTCGCCATATTTTGCCGAGGACTTGCCATTTATACCCGCACGTTGGGTCAGACGGCTTAATCCGCGTCGTCGTGCAGCCTTTGAAAAGTTGCATTTCTCAGACTACGGGACACAAATTGCCTGCCCGACAAGGCTTGTCACCGCGAGCCTCGAAACGGAATGGCTACAACAGCGTACACGTGCGGTCCGTGATTCTATACCTGGCGCTCATATACTCATAGCACAGGGCGTTGGGCACGAACCAGCAGCGTGGCCGTACGTCCAGACGCTCGATAAGACGTTTGATTCACTGCGCACAGAAGTACCGCTGGCGTAATTCGAGTAATCTGCCCCACCGCTTTGTTCGTTCAAGGCGGTGGGGTAGACGCGCTTACTTAAAACGACTATAAAACTATTGCGACTCAGCTGCGTCGAGCATGTCGCCAACGACTTTGGCGTAAAACTTAGTTGACGCGCTCGGCTTAGCTGATTCGTTTTCCTTTACATCACCCAACCTGAACAATATAAACTCTAAAATACTATCTCCAAGGTCAGGATGCACAATTGTTACGTTATCGAGAAGGCGCGCTGTTGAAGAAGCTACTTGTTTTAAGCGTTCAAGCTGAATGACATTACTTTCTTTCGCGGCGAGTTCATAGATTGCTTTTGCGAGATTTACGTATAAACGAGCATGTGTCTCGTTCGTGTTCATATCCTCTTTGATCATACTTATATCCTATCATTACATTGGGCTATACGTTCAGCCTGGAAAAATGAATCCAGGCTGAACGTTTGCCCTAGCAAAGTCTACTACGCGTCAGGTCCAGTATAATGACCGTAGGGCGTGCTACCTGTTGGACCATGATGATCGTGATGAGTCCGAAAACCCTCATTATCATCAGAGTAATCCCCGTCAGCAATCAGTGTTTCCTCGCCAGACGGGCCGCTACATGATCAGTGCCTTCGACGACGCCAACATCCGGGTTCCGTGACGAGCGAGGCGTCCAAGTACTTCTGTCACTACTCCTGTTCTGTGCATTCCAGTCATTAAGCTGCGAGTAATACACTTCCCAGGCGTTTTCACCAGCCCTGGGGCCAGGCTTACGCGGTCTTTGCACTAACGATCCCTTCGCCAGTCTGTCAATCACGCCTTTGCTAGGCAGCGCTATTTAACCAATAGTTCGTTCGGAATGTAAAGACGTAAAATAAACAATACAATTTCAAACTGAGCTTTGTACTTTGCCTAAACCTGGGTTACAAACAAAAAGTCGCCTTGTCATACAACAAAGCGACTTTTGTTTACCGCCCAAAATGGACATATGGTGCTGGGAGAGGGAGTCGAACCCCCGAAGACATAAGTCGTCTGATTTACAGTCAGATGCGTTTGACCACTTCGCTATCCCAGCCTGGAGCCGACAGAGGGACTTGAACCCACGACCCACGGTTTACAAAACCGTTGCTCTACCAACTGAGCTATGTCGGCAATTAACAGCCGTTAAAAAATTACCGGCTACTCTTCCAGAATACTACCTAATTTCATCTGTTTTTGCAATACCGTGCTGCATTGGCAGTGCTATAATTGCGTCATGGATATAACAACTGGTTTTACAGCGCTCGTCATTTTTGTTATTAAAGTTATGGTGTGGCTCGCGCTGCTGGCACCAATGGTCGGCTTGCTTATTGCCCACGCACTTAACGTCGTGCCCGACTTTTGGCCATTCAACCAGATTATTTTTGTGCACTAAACTACATGACTACTTTGCGCGGCTGTCTAATTTGGCGCGGTGCAGCTTGGGGTACAATAATTTTTTCGACTTTTTTGCGGATGGTTTCGGCAAGTTCCATATCACCAACTCGTTCGTAGGCATCGGCTAAAATACGGAGGCTTTGCGGGTTTGGTTCAAGCTCGACGGCTTTTTCGAGTGCTGCGACCATTTTTTTGTGATCGCGCAATTTTTCTTGCACCTTAGCATAGGCAATGTACCGCGCAGCCAAGCCACTTTCCATTTCTATAGCTTGTTCAAATGCAATTGCAGCCTTTTCGTACTGGCCGGTTTCGTAATAAATAAGACCAACGTTGTGCAGGCTGCTAGCGCTTGGCTCTAGGCTTTGGGCAATCTCAAAGCATTCAATGGCGTCGTTAAAAGCCCGCTGTTTTGCATATAAAATGCCAAGGCGATTATAGGCTGCTGCGTTGCGTTCATCGACGCGCAATATTGTAAGGAGTGCTTTTTCGGCATTGAGATATTTTTTGTCGCGCAAACCTTCTTGTGCGATTTGCCACAATTTATCAAGGCGCTCTGTAATGCGAGTCGGCATTTGCTCAGCAGGAACCTCGCTGGTATCTCTATAAAAGAGCCAGACAGTAAGTGCACCGAATGCTGCCAACAGTAGTAACGTATACATATATCACACCCATTATACCACTAATTACGGGCAAACAAGGCTGTCAGTTGAGCTCTGGTATTACCATTTTGGGCTAATCGCGCGAGGCACTGCTGGATTGCATCAGCAAAACCAAGCAGGTTTTCGGTTGGCGCGCGCATAATTTGTACGTGCAGCATGCGGGCCATGGCCTCAAGGAGCGCAACGGCATCTTCCCTATTTTTTGCTAGATCATTTAGTATTGTGAGGCGATCAAAACTCGGCGCTCCAAGCAAGCTTTTTGCTTGCGACATAAGCTGTGTATAGCGTGCAAAAGCCTCGGGCTCGTCACGCAGGCGTACACAGATACCGGGGCGGCCATCGGCAATAAATAAAAGCTGCGCCAACTCTTGCGGCGTCTGGCTAGCATTGACAACGAGCTTTTGCATAGCAGATTGGTTAAGCCGCGGCAACTGCACAATTTGCGTGCGCGAGGTTATTGTCGCCAACAATGCGTCGTCGGTTGGGGCGGTCAAAATAAAACAAACACCAGGGCGAGGTTCTTCTAGTAACTTTAAAAATGCGTTCTGTGCTTCTACGCCCATTGCTTCGGCGTGGTCGATGATAACAACCTGGTAACCATCCCGACGACTGCGAGTGCGTTGGTATAGCTGGCGGATGGTTTCGATGCTAACCGTGCCCTTATCATCAGGCTCAATGACCATACAGTTCTGTGGCGCTGCGACAACCTGCGCGAGCGTAGTCGCTGTGGCGCGTTTACCCATGCCGATTGCACCAACAAGCAATAGTGCATGCGGCATATCTGCGGCCAAAGCTTGTAATTGATCGTGTGTTTTTTGCGAGCAAATTATGTCGGCAAGTATCATTGCAGTGTCTCTAAATAATTGTGTAGATCGGTTGGTAGGGGTAGAATGAATACTTTACGTTCGTGCGATGGCAGCGTTAGTTCTAGCTCGGCAGCATGCAAAAACATACGACCGAGATTTGGTTGCGGTGCACCGTACAGCGGGTCGCCAACAATTGGACAGCCTAAATATGCCATGTGCACGCGCAGCTGGTGAGTGCGGCCGGTGCGAGGCTTAAGCTCTAATAATGTGTAGCCGGCAAATTCCTGTAACGTTTTGTAAGCGGTCTCCGCTGGCTTGCCGCTGCCGCCAACGCGAAAGGTTTGCGGTTTTTTTGGATTGCGTTCGATCGGCAATTGGATCAGCGCTTCTGGCTGTTTTGGCCGGCCAACAACCAATGCAATATACGTTTTTTTGACATTACGAGTCGAAAATTGTTTTTGCAGCCAGTGTTTTGCAGCTTCGTTTTTAGCTGTGATTATGATGCCTGATGTATCGCGGTCAAGTCGGTGCACAATGCCGGGGCGGTTTGTCTCGGGGCCGTCTGTGGTGCGACTGCGCATAAATTCGCCTACGGTGAATTCTTCACTTTTTACCCCTTTGGCATGCGTTAACATGCCGGCGGGTTTGTCCAGCACCATAACATCGTCATCTTCGTACAAAACCGGCATGGTGCCGTTTGGTGTAAGGTCTGGTACTGGTACCATAACCACCACAGTTTCATCCCCACGCAACATAAAACCAGCTTTGGTTTGCGCAACTTCGTCTACCGCAACGTTGCCATTGCGGCATAATTTTTGGATAAAACTTCGCGATTCATCGGGCAGCATGCGCGCCAAAAAAACGTCCAAACGTTCTTTGGTTTCGGCGGCAAAAGTTTGTGGTTCGTATGTGGTCATGATTTTGGACGCAGGCCAACTGCTTGCTGCGCACGAAGCAATGTGACATTGGCAATTTGATTCATCGCCGCTTCGCCGGTCTGTAATTTTGCAATAATTGTTGCATCGTCAACCTGAGCAAGCTTAGTCTGGAAGCCGTGCAAAAAATCTGCCACAACATCGGCCACAGCTTTTTTAAAGTCACCATAGCGATCTTTGCCCTGCCATTCAGCTGTGACTTCTTTGAGGTCACGGTCACCTAGCAATGCCAAAATTTGGAGTAAGTTGCTAATGCCTGGTTGGTTTTGCATGTCATAATTGATATTCGCTAGGCTATCTGTGGTGGCGCTCATGATTTTTTTGGCAGCGGTTTCGGGCGAGTCGCTCATAAAAATCACACCACGGCCTGTTTTGTCGCTTTTGCTCATTTTTTTGGTCGGGTCGATGAGATCGCGGATGCGGAGGCCTTGGTCTTTGCCAAAGAATTCGTGCTGTTTTGGTACGGGCAGTGGCACGGTAAAAAGTTCACCAAACTGGTTATTCATGCGCTCGGCAATATCGCGGGTAAATTCTAAGTGCTGCGTTTGGTCATCGCCAACGGGCACGTACTGCGCATCATACAACAAAATATCGGCGGCCATAAGAACTGGGTAGTTAAAAAGGCCAACGCTAATACGGTGTTGACGAGCAGCTTCGAGCTCAGCATCGCCCATAAGCCTTTGCGACTTATCCTTAAACTGCGTCATCCGATTCATCTCACCAAACCCAGTAAAACAATCCAAGATCCACGTCAGTTCGCTATGCGCAGGCACGTAGCTTTGACGGTAAATAAAGACATTTTCGTGGTCGAGTGGCAAACCGGCTGCCACAAAAACGCGTAAATTCTGCATAATTTGTGCTTGTAGCTGTGCATGATCAATTGGTGTTGTAAAGCTGTGCAAATCCGGCACAAACAGGTTGACTTGGTAGTCACCCGCCCGTTTTTTTGCCATATCAATAAGAGGCAGCAAAGCGCCCAAATAATTGCCAATCGTCAGGTCGTTGTTGGCGCGGAGGCCAGTAAGGATGCGTGGTTTTTGATTCATACTACTTTAATTTTAACAGTTGTCAGACCAAAACAAAACCACCGAGCGCAGCGGCTTCGGCGGTTTTGTAAGATTGCACTGAATTGTTTAGCGCTTCGAGAACTGTTCGCGCTTGCGAGCTTTGCGCAAACCGTATTTTTTGGGTTCTTTTTCGCGTGGATCGCGTTTAAGCAGGCCTGCTTTTTTAAGCGTGCCGCGCAAGTCATCGTTCATGGCGCTCAGCGCTTTGCTGATTGCTAACTTACTTGCGTCGACCTGGCCAGCTAAACCGCCGCCATCAACATGAACGCTAATGTCAAAGTCTTTTTCTTTGCCGATAAGCTGCAGTGGTTGGAGTAATTCGCTTAACCAAGCTTCGTTATTGCAAAGGTAGTCTTCGGCTTTTTTGTCATTAATGACGATGGCGCCTTTGCCGGTGCTAAGGCGTGCGCGTGCAGTCGAAGCTTTGCGGCGGCCGAGACCGTAAAAATATGAGTTAGATTGTGCCATTATTTTTGAACCTTCACTTTCTCAGGGGTTTGGGCGCTGTGATTGTGCTCGGCGCTGGCGTAAACCTTAAGGCGCTTAAGGCGAGCGTCCATAAGCTTGTTTTTAGGAAGCATACCGCGCACAGCGTCGTAAATGACCTTGGTTGGGTCTTTTTCGATCTGTTCAGCCAAACTGCGTTCTTTAATACCACCTGGAAAACCCGAGTGACGGTAGTATTTTTTATCTTGCAGTTTGTTGCCGGTTACAACCAAATTAGCAGCATTAGTAACGACAACATAATCACCGCCGTCAATATGAGCTGTATAGGTTGGTTTGGCTTTACCAGTAAGGTACGTTGCAATAGTAGTAGCAAGGCGGCCAAGCGGTGCGTCGCTGGCGTCGATTTCAACCCATTTGCGGCTGACTTCAATTGGTTTTTGGCTGTAGGTCTTAAACATGATTATTTACCTGCCTTTTCTGCGGTAGCCTTTGGAGCTTCTGCAGTAATGTCGTCAACAAAGCTAACCATTGCCATTTGGGCGTTATCGCCCACGCGCAATTTGGTCTGCTTAATGCGCAAGTGACCACTGTTACGAGCCGTCAATTTTGGCGCAATGTCGTCAACCAACTTGTGGGCCGCAGCAATGGTGCTGAGGCTTGCAATAATTTGGCGGCGGCCATGCAAGCTGCCGGTTTTAGCTTTGGTAATTAAATCTTCCACGTAAGGGACGATTTCTTTGGCTTTTGGTAGGGTAGTTTCGATCTGGCCGTATTCAACCAACGACGTTGCCAAGCCCTTGAGCAGGGCGCGGCGTTGGTCGCGTTCGCGGCCGAATTTCCTACCGTCGTTATTATGGCGATGCATGTCTAAAGCTCCAACTCCGCCAGTTTTTCTTTAACTTCGTCGAGGGCTTTGCTGCCAAAACCTTTAAGTTCGCGGAGTTCCGTGTCGCTTAAAGTCACGAGGTCGTTAATCGTGCGGATGTCGTTATTAATGAGGGCGTTCGTGGTGCGAGCGCTTAGGTTAAGGTCTTCGATAGAAGTCATAAGCTGCGCGGCGTCAGCATCCAAATTTTTGCTACCAACAGCTGGGCCAGCTTCAACGCGAGTACTACCGGCAAGTGCCGTGTACTGGTTAATGAGGATAGCAGCAGCTTCTTCGAACGCGTCACGTGGGCTTAGCGAACCGTCTGTGTCGATGGTTAGACTAAGCTTGTCCAGGTCAGTTGCTTGACCAACGCGGGTGTTTTCTACTTTATAGCGGACGCGCAGCACTGGGCTAAACAAAGCGTCAAGCGCAATGTAGTCACTGTGGGTGCGCTTTTGTGCTGATTCTTCGATGGTGCGGTAACCGCGGCCACTGTCAACAACGATGTCCACGATCATAGTGGTCTTAGGATCGTCGATGGTCGCAATGATTGCGTCAGGCGTTACAACGTCGACGTCAGCGTTTGCTTTAATGTCAGCGGCAGTAACAACACCAGCGCCCTTCTTTTCGAGGCGTAGGGTGACTGGTTCGTCGCTGTGACTTTTTACACGGACGTTCTTGAGGTTCATCATAATGTCGACGACATCTTCTTTGACACCAGGAACGGTTGTAAATTCGTGAGTAACACCTTCAATCTTAAAGGCGGTAATTGCGCTGCCGGCAATGCTACTAAGCAAAACACGGCGTAAGCTGTTGCCCAAAGTCATACCGTAACCGGTGTGTAATGGCTCAACAACAAATGTTGCGCTGGTTGATGTGTGCTCCTCAATATGAGCGAGCGTTGGGTTGTGAATGACTTTCATTCGCGGCGTTCTCCTTTGCCTTCTTTACAAAGTCTTCTAACGTGAGTAATACTCAACAATCAGCTGTTCGTTAATATCGGGGTCGGCTTCTTCGCGTTTTGGCAGGCCAGTAACAGTAATGGTGAATTTTTTAGGATCACTCTTGAGCCAGCTGTATGTCGGCTGGTTGGTCTCTTTAATGACATCACCGAGGTTTGCAAAGTAGTGTGATTTTACGCTTGCTGGGCGGACGGTAATAACGTCGCCAGCTTTAACGCGAATGCTTGGTACGTCAACGCGCGTGCCGTTGACCATAAAGTGACCGTGGCTTGCGAGTTGGCGAGCACCACGTCGGCTGACTGACCAACCTGCGCGATAAATAACGTTGTCTAAGCGACGTTCAAGCAGTTGTAGCAACAACTGGCCAGATTGGCCTTTAGTGCGGCTTGCTTCTTTCATGAGGTTAGCAAATTGCTTCTCGAGTAAGCCATACAAGCGGCGAACTTTTTGCTTTTCACGCAACTGAACTGCATAGATGCTTGGCTTGCTCTGACGACCATGGGCGTGCACGCCTGGAATGCCAGATTTTTTAGCCATAATTTTGTGCGCTTTAGGGTGAAGGGCATAGCCTTCACGGCGCGATTGTTTAACAATAGGGCTACGATCACGTGCCATGGGTTAAGCCCTCCGAGCCTTACGTGGGCGCACACCACCATGTGCCTCACCAGTTTTATCTTGGATTCTTTCGACGACAATGTCTTGGCCTTGCAAAGCGCGAATCGCGGCATCGCGACCTAAGCCAATACCTTTAACGTAAACATCAACCGATGCTAGGCCAAACGACTGTTTAGCGGCAGTGGCTGCTTTTTCGCTTGCGATTTGTGCAGCGTAAGCAGTGCCTTTTTTAGAACCGCGGAAGCCCATTTCGCCAGCCGAAGCGTGCGTTAAAACATTGCCTTTTTTGTCAGTAAAAGTAACAAGCGTGTTATTAAAAGTAGCCTTTACGTGCATGGCACCAGATGGAACGCTGCGCTTTTGCTTCTTCTTAGTAGTAGGTTTATCTGCCATTCATGTGCTCCTAAGTCTTTGACGGTGCTTTCTTCTTAGTGCCACCTACGGTCGTCTTTTTGCCGCGGCGCGTACGTGCGTTGGTGCGCGTGTTTTGGCCGTGACTAGGCAAACCGGCAGTGTGACGTAAGCCACGGTAAGCCTTGATTTCTTTAAGGCGTTTGATGTTGCTGGTGACAACGCGTTGTAACTCACCTTCGACGGTGTAGTTGTTATTGATTTCATCGCGAATAGCCTGGACGTCGTTTTCGCTCAGGTCTTTTACGCGAGCTGTTGGCTCAATTTTAGTTGCCTTTAAAATTTCGGCTGCAAAATGTGGGCCAATACCGTAAATGTAAGTAAGCGCAATTTGCACTTGCTTGTCGGTTGGGATATTTACTCCTGCAATACGAGCCATAAATTACCCTGCCCTCTGGTTAAGACGACGTTTTTTCTTGTCGATGAAATACAGCCGGCCTTTGCGGCGAGCAAAGTAACCAGTTGGGCTGCGTCGTTTGATACTTGGCTGAACGTGCACGCGTTCGTCTCCTGTTATATTAATCTCTGAGGCGGAAGGTGATTCTACCCTTTGTAAGATCGTAAGGGGTTAACTCAACTTCTACCTTGTCCCCTGGCACAAGGCGGATAAAGTGCTTGCGCATTTTACCGGCGACGTGGCATAGGACGATATGACCATTTTCGAGCTCCACATTAAACTTGGCACCGGGAAGTGCTTCCACTACCCGACCGCTGAGTTTAATCACCTCTTTGCTTGCAACTGGGCTCTGCGCTTGAGCGCGTTTGCGGTTGTTAGCATTGGGCTTGGAGTTTCTCGTCTTATTGGCCATAAGCTACAATTACTGATTATACAGAGGTTTGCCTCTGTTGTAAAGCACTATCTTAAGAATTCTGCACGTTTTTGTCGTGTGTGCAGCGCGATACTTTAACTTTAGCAGGTTTTATGTTTGATTCAAGGGTTGAATTTTTTGATTCACTTGAGTCAGGAGCCCGCTACACAGCAAATGGCTGTCGATCAAAAGGCTTAATAATCTTGGTCGTAAGTAATCATAAGTGCGCGCGAGTTAATTTGGCGCAGTGTCTCAAGAGTAACCGACACAACAATCAATAAACCAGTACCACCAACTGCTAGGTTCTGCACACCTGTTATGCCAAACTTAGCAAAAAGGAATTCAGTCACAAACGGTAACACCGCAATAATACCCAAAGCAATGGAGCCAAACAGCGTTAGGCGATTCACAGTCCGTCTAAGGTATTTTTCGGTCTGTTGCCCAGGGCGAATGTTAGCAATAAAGCCACCTTGCTTTTGAAGATTCTCTGCAATCTCTGTCGCATTAAATACAATGCTGGTATAAAAATATGTAAACGCCACGACAAGCACAAGATAAATCGCTGGGTAAATAAGTGTTGTTGCGTCACCTGCTGCAAAGTTCTGCGCATTTGGTGTCTGGAACCATTTAGATAGGTTTGTGCCAAGATCATGCCAGCGCGGATCAGAAAGACCCTTAAGCACTTGGCCAATAAAAGCCGGCAGCGCTAAAAATGACACTGCAAAAATAACAGGAATTACGCCGGCAGTAATAAGTTTTACCGGCAAAATACTGGTAACACCGCCGTACTCCCTGTTGCCTTGCACACGTTTTGCGTAGTTAATTGTAATGACGCGTTGAGCTTCGTTAATTTTAACAATAAGGTACAGTACCATAAGGCCCGCTGCCGCAAGCGCAACTGTAACAGCTAAGGCAAATGCATTAACGGGTACAGTAAACCAATTAAAGACATGCAAAGCATCGCCGCTAGACTGCACCGTTGTAATCGAAGACAATAGCGTACCAAGTGTTTGTGGGAATTGACTAATGATACCTGCAAAAATAAGCAGCGACATACCGTTACCTACACCTTGTTCTGTCATGAGTTCACCGAGCCACATAAGGAGCATTGCACCTGCAGTCATTGCCCCGATCATAATAAGCCACTGAATTGGCGACGTATGCGCAGTAATATCGACGCTCGTGTTACCTGCTAAAACTGTTTGTCGCAAAATAAATATAAAGGCGATTGACTGTAAAATTGCGAGAGGCAGCGTAATAATACGTGTCCATTGCTGAATTTTGCGACGGCCAACTTCGCCATCTTTATGAAGTTCTTCAAGGCTCGGAATAGCTTTAGTAAGCAGCTGCGTAATAACAGACGCAGTAATATATGGCGACAAACCGACAAGCACAATAGACAGGTTCGCCAAGGCGCCGCCAGATAGAATATTAATAAATCCACCTAAGTCGCTTTGGCTTAAGACGTTGGTTAATACTTGTTTAAGTTCAGTTGGCTGTGCTAAAGGAACTGGCACGTGCGCCAAAAAACGATACGCAATAATAAGGCCAACCACAACGAGCAGGCGTTTCTGCATATCACGGCTTTTTAGGGATTTGAGGATTGTTCTGAAATTCATGAGTTAAGCTTGGTCGTTAGTCTGTACTAACCATAGCATATTTTGTATCGAAGATGATACATTTTGTGTACAATTTTTTCGTGCGCGCCGGTCGCCCAAGCCGGCGCGCACTCGTCATTCAGATTGATTCAGCGAAGCAGGCTTGAAAGCCACAAAGCTGCGGCGCAAACCACGAGGCGCGCTTTTATCACTCAACAAGTCAATGACCTGCGTAAGATCTGTCTGCAACGCCTGTATTGCGCGGTTTTGCTTCTCGATGGTCTGCCTTTGCGCATCAAGTACCTGGTCGTACTCCTGTCGTAATGTATCGCATAGTCCACTGTAATGGGTATGCGAGGCGGTTGCGAGCTTTGCAAGGTCAACTCTTTGCTGTGTAATGAGCTCGTCGAGTAACCTGCGCCACTGATCGCCCAATGCAGCGATTTCACGTTCTTGAACAGCATCGTGCTTGGCCAACAGTGCGGCAGCGCGCGCATCGATCTCGTTACGGAATTCTTCGTTGCGCTGTTCCAAATGCTCAATGAAGAGTTCAGCGGCCGCTTTGACATCATCGACGTCTTTGCGAACCTGCGTGAGCTCATCTTTCTGATCCTTGAACCTGATTTCAAAAAATTCGGTCAAGCGTTCAAAGACGCGCAGCTGTTCGGTCGCTGCACTGAGAGCGCTTGACGCAACTTCCTTGTTGTCGTACGACGTCGCCAACACTTGACGCACAAGACCAAGCGGTCCATTTTTGCCGCGCAGGCTGTCGACGTAATCCCTGAGTTCGGGGAAAGTTTCAACAACCTCCCTAATCTCGTCAAGCTGCTTCTGAAGCCTGTCGAACTTATCTTGGATGCTTGGGCTCGCAAGCACGAGAGGCTCGCCAGAGTGCGTGCCGCAGTAGGGATCGTGTGGCGCTTTTGTGGCGGGCGGCGCCTCAAATTGCACAGCCACCCCAGTGGGCTGTCCCTTTTTTGCGGACTCAGCTTTTGGCGTGTACGGCAACTCAACAAGCACTTTGTTGGCGGGTTCTGACTTCACAGGCTCCGACGTTCCCTGGGTAGCGGATTTTGCAATCTTGTCGCGCTCAGCAGCCAATCGATCATCGTTGGCCGCGGTGAGCGCGTCGATCAATGCCGTTCGGTCGAACTTTGCAAAGGCAATCCTCCCTGCATTGTGGTTCCCACCAGGCAGCACAGGCAGTACCTTAATGTTCTGCAAAAGTTGCAGCGCAATTCGGATCGTCGTGGCGTTGAGCTGCTCAATTTTGCCTTCGGTGATCAGCGTAGTGACGTACTTCGTCGGCCTCACGCCTTCAGGCAATGCGTCGTCTTGGCATTCACGACAAAATGCATCGTAAATATCAAGCGCAGCCGCGACATGCACAGCAACTTTGCGGACAACCTTTACCACCATTTACCCCTCACATTACTGAATGACAGCTGTCCAATTATACAACAAAAATAAAAAACGCGCCACTATCGGCGCGTTTTTTATTTTACTGCGTAAACTATTTTGTTTCGTCTTTTTTGCGTTCACTTGCAGGCAAGTTTGGCACTGGTGTTTTAGTAAAGCTGCCACCAGCTTTGGCGATGGCCTCCTGTGCACCTTTGCTTGCTCCTTGCAGTTTAACAGTAACTGCACCAGTAACTTCGCCGCGCAAAATAACTTTTACGACATGGAAAGGCGTAGCAATTAAACCAGCTTCAAATACGGTCATGTTGTCAGCAGTTTTACCAGCGAGTTCGCTTAACATGTCAGTATAAACAACCTGAGCCGGGACATGGATGCTTTTAAAGCCCTTCTTTTTAGGAATGCGTTGCACCAACGACCCCTGACCGCCCATAAATGTTGCGCGAATCTTTTTACCCGTGCGAGCGTTTTGACCTTTCGTACCACGACCAGCGGTTTTACCGCCACCAGCCGAAATACCGCGACCAACACGCTTGCGCGCTTTGTGAGCGTCTACTTGTAAATCGTTAACCTTCATTATTTAGCCTCCTTTTTGGCGGGCTTTTGAATCCATTGGTCTTTTGGAACTAATGCACGAAGCGCGTCAATAGTTGCGTAGGCGTTATTAACCTTGTTGTTTGAACCCAAGGCTTTGCCCATAAGGTTACTAATACCAGTCAAGGCAATAATTGACCGTACAGCCCCACCAGCGATAACGCCAGTACCAGGTGCAGCAGGCATAAGCAAAACTTTAGCGCCGCCAACTTTAGCAGTCACGTCGTGTGGAATGGTTGCCTTGTCGGTAACAGGAATAGTAATGAGTTGCTTTTTGGCTTTGTCGACAGCTTTGGCAACGGCAGATTGCACATCCATGCCTTTAGCAACGCCAACACCAACGCGTTGTTTACCGTCACCAACAGCAACAAGTGCTTTAAAGCGGAAGCGGCGACCACCTTTTACAACGCGGGCAACGCGGTCAATGCCAATAACAAATTCTTGGAAGATTTTCTCTTCTTTTGGTGCCTGGTCACGGCCGTTTGGACGGCGGTTTTGACCACCTGGGCGATTACCCTGGCGGCTTTTTGGATCAATACTTACAGCTTGTTGTGGCATAATTAAAACTCCAATCCGCCTTTGCGTGCGGCGTCAGCCAGCGCTTTTAAGCGGCCATGATATTTGCGGCCGTTGCGGTCAAACACAACAGCGGTTACCTTTGCCTTTTTGGCTTTTTTAGCAATGTCATCACCAACCCAGGCGGCTTTTTCGGTCAAACTACCTTTTGCATCTTTGGCAGTTGCCGATGTGCTGCTAGCTAGTGTAACAGCTTTACCGTCGTCAATAATTTGAGCGTGAATGTGCATATTGCTAACGTAAACGCTCAGGCGTGGGCGTTCGGCGGTACCGTGTACTGTCGCGCGAACGCGGTTTTTACGCAGCAACTGGTTCACTAGTTTTTTTGCTACTTTAGCCATTATTTAGCTCCCGTCTTGCCGGCTTTGCGGATGATTACTTCGTCAACATACTTAATACCTTTGCCCTTATATGGTTCAGGTTTTTTAAGTGCGCGGATTTCGGCAGCCACTTGGCCAACTTGCTGCTTGTCAATGCCAGCAACAGTAATAAGGTTTTTTTCGACCGTTAATTGAATGCCTTGTGGCGCAGTGTACTTAACAGGGTGCGAAAAACCAAGCGCCATGTCCAGCGTTTGGCCGCCACCACTCACACGGTAACCAACACCGTTAAGTTCCAACTTCTTTTCGAAGCCTTTAGTAACACCTGTTACCATGTTGTTAACCAAGGCGCGCATAAGGCCGTGGCCAGCGCGAGCAACTTGGTCGTCATTTTGGCGAGTAACCGTTACTTGACCGTCACCAACGGTAACGTCAACAAACGGTTGGCCAAATTGTTTGAGGGTGCCTTTGGGGCCAGCGACAGTCACTTCGTGATTGTCGTCGACCGTGATTGTCACACCGCTGGGGATTTGAATCGGCAGTTTTCCGATACGACTCATACTTTTACTCCTTAATATACCTTACAGAGGACTTCGCCACCAAGGCGCGCCTTTTTAGCTTGCTGGCCAGTCATAACGCCTTGGCTGGTCGAAACCAGCACAATGCCACGACCGCTTTTAATGCGTGGGATTTCGTCGGCTTTGGCGTAAACGCGTTGGCCGGGCTTGCTGACGCGCTGAATTTCGGTAATTTTTGCAGCTTCGCCATTGGCATTAATAGTAATGACGATGGTGCCGCGCGGTTTGCCCTCAACCATTTTTACCGCAGCCAGGTAGCCGGCTTTTTTAAGTTGCTCGGCAACGGTCAGCTTAAGCTTGCTGGCAGGAACCGTAATTTCGGCTTTGCCAACAGGAATAGCGTTGCGGATGCGAGTCAACAAATCAGCAATTGGATCAGTTGTGTGTGTACTACTCATAATATTCTCCTACCAGCTGGCCTTTGTTACGCCAGGAATTTCACCCTTGCTGGCTTTTTCACGGAACGAAATACGGTCAAGGCCAAAACGGCTCATGTAAGCGCGTGGGCGGCCACCAATAATCGAACGATTCTTTTTGCGCGTTGGACTACTGTTGCGTGGCAATAATGCCAAGCCTTCTAAGTCGCCAGCTGCCTTGAGTTCAGCGCGTTTGGCGGCAAACTTGGCAATCATGCGCAGGCGCTTTTTGTCGCGGGCGATGTTTGATTTACGGGCCATTAGCGGTTCTCCTTCTCGAACGGCATACCAAATGCGCTTAACAGTGCTTTAGAATGCGCTGGTTCTTGGGCTTTAATGACAAAGTTAATTTGCAGACCGTGGATGGTTGTAGTGTCTTCAAAGCTGAGTTCTGGGAAAACAGACTGGTCTGGTAAACCAATGCTGTAGTTGCCAGCTTTGTCGAATGCACCACCTGACACACCGTGGAAGTCACGGACACGCGGTAACACGACGTTAATGAGGCGATCCATAAACTCATACATAGTGCCATCACGCAAGGTTACGCTGACACCGATCCGGTTCATGCCACGGCGGATTTTAAAGGTTGCGATTGATTTTTTAGCCATGCGGTCAATTGGTTGCTGACCGGTGATGTTGCGCAGGGTGTTTACTACAACCTCGTGGTAGTGCTTGTCGTCCTTGTTCTTACCAAGGCCAACGTTAAGCACGATTTTTTCGAGCTTCGGCACTTGGTGAACATTGCTAAGACCTAAGTCTTTTTGGAGACGCGGTACCAGCTCTGTGCGGTACAGAGCCTTAAGGCGAGCAGTATCAGCCCCTTGGCGACTTGCTTGCGTTTTTACCATTATTTAATCTCCTTGTTGGCAGCCTGGCGTGCAACACGCACTTTGGCGCCATCTTTGTTAACTGCGAAACCAACACGAGTTGTCTTGCTGGCATCGGTTGGGTGAACCAAAGCAACTTTGCTAGCGTCAATCGCTACATGGATGTCTTTAGTGCCACCTTGTGGGTTGAGTGCGTTTGGTTTAACAAACCGTTTGCGCTCGTTAATGCCTTCTAGTTTTACGGCGTTCTGGGCTGGGTGAACGCTCACCACCTTTGCGGTTTTGCCTTTGTGGGCACCGCTTATAACTTTAACTTGGTCGCCGATTTTGATCTTCATATTAAAGTACCTCCGGAGCCAAGCTAATAATCTTCATGTAACCCTTTTCGCGCAGTTCGCGTGGCACTGGGCCAAAAACGCGTGTAGCTTTAGGGTTTTTGTCGTCGTTAATGACAACGGCAGCGTTTTCGTCAAAGCGAATAGTGCTACCATCTTTGCGCTTAATTGGCGCAACAGTGCGCACAACAACCGCTTTAACAACTGACTTGCGTTTGACGCCACCACTTGGGTTGGCTTCTTTAACACTAGCGACAATAATGTCACCAACATGTGCGTAACGGCGACCGGTGCCACCAAGCACACGAATACATAACAGTTCGCGCGCGCCGCTGTTGTCGGCAACTTTGAGGCGAGATTCTTGTTGAATCATTACTTTGCCTCCTCGGTTTCTTTGAGCTCAACCGCGGCGTGGCCGGTTTCGACGATTTTACCAAGTGTCCACGATTTGTTGCGGCTAATTGGACGAGTTTCGGTAATTTCAACCTTGTCGCCAACGTGTGCTTCGTTCTTTTCGTCGTGAACGGCGTACTTTTTAGTAACCGTGTAGCGTTTGCCATACAGCGGGTGTGTGACGCTGCGGGTAACGGCAACGGTGATGGTTTTTTGTTGGACGTCAGAAGTGACGGTGCCTACTAATTTGCGTGCCATATTACTTCTCTTCTTCCTTTGATTGTGCGCTTGCAGCGTCACGGAGTTTTTCGGTCAGCACGGTTTTGGCGACGGCAATGTGCTTGCGGGTAACACCAATAACATGTGGGCCAGGCAACTCTTGTGCGGCATGTGCGCGGTGCTGTTCGACCAATTGTTGTTTAAGTTCAGCAATTTTACTATTTAGGGTTTGTTCGTCAAGACCGCGGAATTCTTCGACGATGCTGACTTTTTGCTTCTTGTCTGCCATCTTAGGCCTCCTCTCGCTTGATAAACTTTGTCTTTACAGGCAACTTGTGGCCGGCAAGACGCATGGCTTCACGAGCGATTTCTTCGCTCACACCTTTCATCTCAAACAGCACAGTGCCGGCTTTGACTTTTGCGGCAAAATATTCTGGGTTACCTTTACCACCGCCCATTTTTACATCTTGTGGTTTTTTGGTAACTGGGGTGTGCGGGTAAATACGGATCCAAATCTTACCACCACGCTTGATGTAACGGGTCATGGCTTGACGGGCAGATTCGATTTGGCGCGAGGTAATGCGCTCGTTACCCTGCGATTGCAAGGCGTAGTCGCCAAAGGCAATGTAATTGCCGGCAGTTGCGTTACCGGTGTTTTTGCCAATGCGGACTTTACGGTATTTAAGTTTCTTTGGGATTAACATAACGACTCCTACGCGACCTCGCCTTTATAAATCCATACTTTGATACCAACGGTGCCTGCGCCAGGAATCTGGCAAGTAGCAAGATGGTAATCAATATCGGCACGTAGCGTGTGCAGCGGCACCGAACCTTGGATTTCTTTTTCGCGGCGCGACATTTCGGCGCCACCAAGGCGGCCACCGAGCTCAATACGTACACCTTTAGCACCGGCGTTCATGGTGTTTTGAGCAGCCATTTTTACTGCGCGACGCCAGTTAATGCGGCGTTCAAGCTGGCGACCGATGTTTTCGGCAACAAGCTTAGCGGCAAGTTCTGGGCGACGAACTTCTTCGATGTTAAGGCGCACTGGTTTTTGAATGATCTTTTCGATCTGTGCTTTGAGCGCTTGAGCGCCTGAACCACCACGGCCAATCACAACACCGGCTTTGGCAGTATGCACCGTTACGGTCACCAAGTTTGGCGCACGTTCGATGTCAATTTTTTGGATGGTTGCGCGGGTTGCAAACATGTTTTCGATGAGGTTGCGGACTGCTAAGTCTTGGCGCAACATCTCGGCGTACTCGTGCTTGCCAGCAGCGAACCATTTGCTGCGCCAGTCTTTGTTGACCTGCAAGCGCATGCTAATGGGGTTTACTTTTTGGCCCATTATTTGGTCTCCTCTTTTTTGGCTGCAGCTGGTTTAGCGGCAGGCTTTTTAGCTTTCACGTCACCGCTCACTTCGACCAGAATGTGGCTAGAACGTTTTTGGTACGGCAAGGCACGACCCATAGCGGCTGGATTAAAACGCTTTAGGCGTGGCCCGGATGTAACTTGCAATTGAGTAATAACAAGGCTGTCTTCGGTCAAACCGTGGTTGTTTACGGCGTTGGCCTTGGCAGCGGTAATGAGTTTGGCGATTGGTTTTGCCGCACGCTTTGGGGTGAATTCCAGAATGGTCAACGCATCAGCAATGCTACGGCCCCTAATCAGGCTAGCAACGAGGCCAATTTTACGCGGACTTTGGCGTACACCCTTTGCGCTGGCTCGCACAATAGTTTGATTTGCCATTATTTTTTATCCTTCTTCGCGTGACCGCGGAATTTACGTGTTGGGCTAAATTCGCCGAGCTTGTGGCCAACCATGTTTTCGGTAATAAGCACAGGAACGTGCAAACGGCCGTTGTGGATGGCGATTGTGCGACCAACCATTTCTGGTGTGACAGTGCTAGCGCGAGCCCAGGTTTTAACAACCGTGCGGTCTTCGGCGCTAAGCGCGGCAACTTTTTTAGCTAATTTGGGGTCAATAAATGGGCCTTTTTTTAGTGAACGACTCATGGCTTATTTCCTCTTCGCCTCGTGACGTGAACGCACGATGTACTTAGTTGTATCTTGGCGGCGACGAGTCTTGTAACCAAGAGCAGGTTTGCCCCAAGGAGTTTTAGGATTGCGGCCTGGACCAGTTTTACCTTCACCACCACCCATTGGGTGATCGACAGGGTTCATGGCTTTACCGTGCACGCTTGGGCGCCAACCCATGCGACGACGACGGCCAGCGGTACCGAGTTTGACGTTTTGGTGTTGTTCGTTACCAACAGTACCCAAAACAGCGGTGCATTCCAGACGGATTTTACGAACTTCGCCACTTGGCAAGCGCAACTGAGCGTAGTCGCCTTCTTTGGCAACAAGCTGAGCTTTGGTGCCAGCAGCGCGGACCATTTGGCCGCCTTTACCGGGCTGGAGTTCAATGTTGTACACCAAACTACCAGTTGGAATGTTGGCCAGTGGCAAACGGTTACCAGTTTCGATTGGTGCTTCAGCACCGCTAGTAATAGTACCGCCAACAGTCATGCTGCTATCGGCAATAACGTAGTGATACAGGCCGTGCTGGTCTTTAAGGCGAGCAATGCGAGCTGAGCGATTTGGGTCGTATTCGATTGCTTCAATTGTAGCAACTGTGCCCGGCGCCAACCGGTGGTTCATAATGCGGTAAAAGTGCTTAGCACCACCACCGCGGTGGCGAGTGGTAATACGACCGCTGTTGTTGCGACCAGCGCGTTGCTTGCGAACCTTAAGCAGGCTCTTTACGCCACGCTTTGCAGTGACCATTTGCAGGTCCTGCGTGGTCATACCACGGCGGCCAGGGGTTGTCGGTTTATATGCTTTAATAGCCATTACTTGTTCTCCTCGGCTTCAACGGCGGCAAATACAGGGATACTGTTGCCTTCGGCCAAGCGGACATACGCTTTTTTAACGTTGCGACGCTTACCAACCACAGGCGCACCACCTTTGCGGTAACTGCGTTTCACCTTGCCCTTGGCGAGTACGACGTTAACGCTTACCACTTCAACGCTAAATTGCTTAGCAATGGCGTCGGCAACCATTTGTTTGGTTGCAGTGACTGGCACGTTAAAAATGTATACACCGGCTTGTGATTGGGCGTAGCTTTTTTCGCTCATGCGTGGGATAACTTTGAGTTCCATGCTATGCTCCCAACCATTTCTCGACAGCTTTTACGGCTGCGCTGGTCATTATTAGTTTGTCTGCATTCAGAATGGTAAACACATTAAGATAGGTGGCTTGTACAAGTTGCACGCGTTGCAGGTTGCTGGTGGCGCGGACGAGTTCCGGAGTCTTGGTGTCAACCACAATGACCACGTTGCTACTTGCGGTGATTTTTTGGTCAGCCAACCATTTTACAACTTCGGCAGTTTTGCCAGTGGTTTTAATGTTATCGATAACCAAGATTTCTTTAGCTTGTGCGGCCAGAGTCAGTGCTTGGCGGATCGCAACGCGCTTAGCTTTTACTGGCACAGTTTTGGTGTAGTTTTCGTTGCCAGTTGGACCAAAAGCGATACCACCTTTGCGCCAAATTGGGTTACGGCTACTACCAAAGCGAGCGCGGCCGGTGCCTTTTTGCTTCCATGGTTTTTTACCACCACCGCTGACTTCGCCACGTTTTAAGGTTTTGGCGTAGTTAGAGCGGCCGTTAGCCAAGTAAGCTTGATAGCTGAGTTTAAGCAGCTCGTGATTTGGCACCTCTACAGCAAACACGCTTTTTGGTAAGCTGGTTTTTGGAGTAGTTTCAGCCATTATTTGGTACCTCCAATCATTACTAAACCGCGGCGTGGGCCAGGCACAGCACCTTTAAGGCCAATAACACCGCGTTCAGCGTCGACCAAAGCAACGGCCAAATTTTGGACCGTAACTTGTTCGGCGCCCATGCGGCCAGCCATGCGCTTACCTTTAAACACTTTTTGCGGATACATAGACCCAATTGAACCTGGACGGCGGCTGTAAGCACTCGCACCGTGACTGCGCGGTCCAGCGCTAAAGTTGTGGCGTTTGATGTTGCCGGCAAAACCTTTACCTTTGCTAGTGCCAGTAACGCTGACGTGGTCGCCAACGGTAAACGCAGTAACATCCAAGGTGCTACCAACGGTAACGCCTTCTGGTAATTCGTCTACCCGCACTTCGCGAATGTATTTTGGCGTTGCTTTGCTGGCTGCAACGTGGCCTTTGGTGGCATTGCTCAGGTTCTTACCCTCTCCAAACCCAATTTGTACTGCGCTGTAGCCGTCTTTTTCGACAGACTTCACCTGAGTGACAGTACAAGGGCCCGCTTGGATTAACGTTACTGGAATAGCAACGCCATCCTCCTGGAGGAGTTGGGTCATACCTAGTTTGGTACCTAGTAGCGCTTTCATAGTGCTCCCATTCTCTCTTTGCATGAAAAATCCTGGTATCTTGCGGTTTCCCCTGTTACAGAGACCTGCAAACGTACCAAGATTCTTCGTTTAAATCTTGATAGAAAGTTACAGTTGGTAGTGTAGCATGTTTTTACCTCTGGCGTCAAGGGGTAATTAATGGCGCGAGCGTTTGATATCGGGCGGCCAAAATGTTGTCTTGGTTCTGTGTGATTTTTTTGTACCCACCGGCCAATGCGCGGACGGCGGCGACGTCTTTTTCGAGCTGTAATTTTGTTGATGCAAAACCATCGTAATCATTGTTGGCAAATAGATTTGCAAGCGTCGCCAGCGTAGCGCGTACTTGGCTAACGGCCGCAGTAAGCTGCTGATGAGCATTACTTAGTACAGAAGGTGCTGCCAGCGCTTTTAACTTATCAGCTGTCTGTTGCCAGCCATTAGCAAGCGCCTGGAGGCCAGCAATCGTTGCCGCATCTTGCGTTGGTGCAGCTTGCAAAACGGTAGTTGCGACCTGATCATAGGCCATGACATCGCGTTCAATTTGTAGCTGCGCAATAAAATCGTGCAGCGCGTTCGTTATATCACTACTTCGTGTGCGATCGGCATTATTTGTAAATACCGTACTATGCGGCATATGATTTGTTGCTAGCGAATTTTGCAGACTCGCCAGTGCGGCAGCAGTTTTAGCGCTATCATTTTGCATGTTCTTTAAAAAGCTGTTTGTACTAGCGATCTTTTGCGCCACTTCTGCTGCGTAGGCGTTGACAGCGCTATGATATTGCGAGCTAGCCCACAGCATAACCACACCAACAATGATGACAGGCAAAGCAATAATACTCCCGATAAACCAGGGTCGTTTTAGGAGCTTCATGACCGTATCCCCAATGTTGTCGACCACAATTCACTCTGTAATGGCCAAATATTAAAAGTGCAGCCCTGCAGATTAATAGATTGTTGCAGCATAATTGGCGCTGATTGCCCTGCCCCGCCGCATTGTTCGTGGCCGTGGCCAAGCCAATGACCGGTTTCGTGGTTTACGACCATATGTCGGTAGTCGCGCAGCGATCCGCCTGCTTGATTCCATGTTTGCGAGGCATACAACCAGCGGTCCTGATTGATTATGACATTGTTACCAACAGTACAGCTCCACACTGTGTCGCAAATACTACCAAAGGTCGGCACACTATCGGCCTGGGCAAGGACAACCGTAAATTGTCCTCCACTCACCACTTGCTTAAACGTCACCCCTAAACGCGACCAACCACGCGGATCAGCGTAGGTTTGAGCAACTTGCGCTGCAAATGTTCCCGCATCTACCGTAATAGTGCCTTTGCTGGCGACTTGGTATGTCACTACTCGCGTTTTAACTGGCCCGCTCACATTTGGCGTTTTAATTGCGCTCAGTGTATCGGGCAATGAGTGAGCTTTACTTGCCGGACAAAAAAGTGTTGACGCGTCACATACCAGTGGCGCTTGGGCATGGGCAAATGACGTTAAAAAAATGAGCGCTACGGCAAGACCGACTACGCTAAACTGTACGGTGAATTTTAGTGTTCGTTGCATATTAGTTATACGCAACAAAGCAGTAAAAGGTTGCAGCTAAAGCACGATTCCGGCCGGCAAAAAGTACGTGATTATTGTAACGATAATGAGTATTGCATATTCGATTTTACGATCAACCTGAAAATGATCGTGGCTCGCAAATAAAAGACCAATGACGAGTCCAAGCGGAAACCCATGAATTATAAACCCGCCCAAAACCAACGGCTGCCCAAATTTAAGCCAAAACGAGCCCAGCACAATATAAAGCACTAACTTTAAAAAGTAGGTACTGTCTTTTTCGGTTATTTGTTTTTTTGATTTTGTTCGTGCCATAATGCTTGCGTTTATTGTAGCGCATCATAAATGGCAGCGCAAACTAAAAACGCCCTTGCGGGCGCTTTATAGGTTACATACGGATTTCGGCGTCGCAGCCAGCTGGAAGCGACAAGTTCTGCAATGAATCAATGGTTTTGGGTGTTGGGTTTAAGATGTCGATAAGGCGTTTGTGAACGCGCATTTCGAAGTGCTCGCCGCCTTTTTTGTAGACGTGTGGGCTTTTGACGACCGTGTAAATACTACGGCGAGTTGGCAGCGGCACTGGACCAGCGACAGATGCGCCGGTACGAATAGCCGTGTCAATAATTTGTTTTGCTGCTTGATCGATCACTTTGTGATCGTAAGCTTTTAAGCGGATGCGGATCCGCGTAAGCTGTGGGGTTGCTTGTACCATATAGTCCTTTGGTGCACCGTAACCTCTCCATGGAATACTGCGTAACCAGGCGAGTTGTCGGCGCGATTTACTAAGTATGGTTATAAAATACCATAGTTTTCGTGAATATACTAGTGTAGGTTGTTGTGGGCGTACCTGGATCACGAGGCTGATCCAGGTACGCCGTTTGATACTTGACTACTACCAGCCAAGCATCAGCTTGTCGCATGCGACTCGCTACCCAGTCACAGGCCACAGGGCAAGGTAGCTACGGGTCGTGGGCGCCGCGCGTACGCACGTTCACTCCTCCTAGGTAGACCGCGAATGCACGTTCCTGGCCTTGCCTTCTTGGGCTAAGGCTTTTTTAACCCAGCTAGGTGTCGTCGAGCAGCATGATGTCTCCGTTGGGGATCGTGGGGTGCGCACCATCCGCACCGCCAAATGCCCTTAAAGGATAATCAACAGTTTACACTGCTGACAACACGCACGGCCACCGTACGTGTTATCCTTTTTTGAGCCTCTGTGAGGTTTCGCTCACAGAACATCGGCGTAACCCGTAGGCTACGCGTCAGACGTATTCCTTCGCGTCAGAAACGACTCTACGCTCCTTAGGTTATGTTCGCTCGCCGCACGCTGGGGGCAACAGCAAGTTGTGTGTGGCAGGCAAACCAGCCAACTGAGGGAACCAGGGTATGGCCTAGCAGTGTGCCGCTGACTTAACGGTACATATTAATCATATCAATAATTCTCGCCATCAAAAAGAGCCGTTTTTACACGGCTCTTTTTGTAGCTTGGTTACTAAGACTATTTAACGATCTTAGTCACCACACCAGCACCAACGGTACGGCCACCTTCGCGAATAGCGAAGCGCAGACCTTGCTCCATGGCAATTGGTGAAAGCAGTTTTACCTTAAAGGTAATGGTGTCACCAGGCATAACCATTTCTTTGTCAGCTGGGAGTTCAACCTCACCAGTTACGTCCGTGGTACGGAAGTAGAACTGTGGTTTGTAACCCTTAAAGAATGGTGTATGGCGGCCACCTTCGTCCTTGTTGAGGATGTAAACCTCAGCTTCGAACTCGGTGTGCGGAGTAACGGTGCCTGGTTTAGCGATAACCTGACCGCGCTCAATGTCGTCGCGTTCAATACCGCGGAGCAACAGACCAGCGTTGTCACCAGCTTGACCTTGGTCAAGGTTCTTTTTGAAGGCTTCGATACCAGTCACAACAGATTTGCGGCTGTCGCGGATACCAACGATTTCGACTTCGTCGTTAAGCTTAACGATGCCTTGTTCGATACGGCCTGTGGCAACAGTACCACGACCTTTAATACTGAAGACGTCTTCGATAGGCATGAGGAATGGCTTGTCGAGGTCGCGCTTTGGCTCTTCGATGTAGTTGTCCATAGCATCAACAAGTTCCATAATAGCGTCTTCGTATTTAGCGTCGCCTTCCAAAGCCTTAAGCGCAGAACCCTTAATAATTGGGGCTTCGCGGTCAAAACCGTTCTTAGCGAGCAAGTCACGAACGTCTTCTTCTACCAACTCAACAAGGTCGGCATCAGCCATGTCCATTTTGTTGAGGAAGACAACGATTTTTGGCACACCAACCTGGCGAGCAAGCAAAACGTGTTCGCGGGTTTGTGGCATTGGGCCGTCAGCAGCGCTAACAACCAAGATTGCACCGTCAACCTGAGCGGCGCCAGTAATCATGTTTTTAACGTAGTCAGCGTGGCCTGGCATGTCCACGTGCGCGTAGTGGCGCTTTGGACTTTCGTATTCTTGGTGAGAGGTCGCGATAGTAATACCACGAGCTTTTTCTTCTGGTGCGTTGTCGATTTGGTCGTACGCAACAGGTTTGTTAACTGCGCTTGGCAGTTTTTTTGCGAGTACTGCAGTAATAGCAGCGGTCAACGTGGTTTTACCGTGGTCAACGTGACCCATGGTACCCACGTTAACGTGAGGTTTGCTTCGGTCGAAAGACTCAGCCATTTAGTTCTCCTTAGATTATTTTACTCTCGCGCAGGCTGCATAAAATTACCGTCCCAGCGCGACGTATGTCACAGATTATACAAGAGAAGCACGAGCGATGTAAAGAGCCGCATGCCATTTTGCTATAAAAAATGGCGAACCCCGCGCACCCTAAGTGGGCGCACGGGGTCACCGGCAGTTACATGTGGAATAACACGCGGAGCGCGAAGCCAACCATGAAAATCATGGCTTCGGCGCCAAACGCCGCAAGACTCACATTGAAGAGGTCGTGGCGTTTGTCGCGAATGTCTTCGAGACCAACGCACTCCTCAGCGAGCTCAAGCGCCGTCTGGTTCGTCATGTCGGCAATCAGCAGTTCTGCGCGCCGTTTGATCGACAACTTGCTGCGGTCCTTCTTGCGCTTCTTCGCCTTGGCGGTCAGACGCGACCACACGCAGGCAATGAAGGCGTACAGCGAAACCACAGATGTAGCTGCCATGCCGAGCATGAACCAGTTGTTGATCAACCCCTGGCCGTCCTTGATGAGTCCGAGTACAAACCCGGAGCTCACCACAGCCAATCCAAAGGCCTTGACGTCCGAGAAGCTAATGCCCTGGACCGCAGCCGCCACTCGGGCAGCCAGGTTGGACTTGAGCTCAGCCTCGGGGTCGTACTGGTTTACCGTGTTTGGTGCAGGAGGCGTGCTACGTCGCTTAAACCAGCCAGCCATTCCGGCCATGCCGGTCAATACAGCGACCGCCATCTGTACCATTTCTTCCCCCAAACTGTCGGTGTGCGACTCTTTTTGAGTCATCTATTTATAACATATTTGTTAATAAAATGCAACATACATACTCTTGACGCACGTAGGCAAAAGCGCTATAATTTCTACGGTTCAAAACCGCACCTCCTACAGGGAGAAGTGATGAAACTGGAATTGTGTAAGTTTAGCGACGATGCGATCGTTGTAGACCTGGACGATGAAGGTGCCATCCACTTTCCTGACGGCATCTTGCTGGCGCCGCCCTATGGATGCATCACGGCCGAAGGTGCTACGCGCCAGCGCACAACGTACATTGTCCAAGACCAAGGTGACGACCGGCCGCTCAGCAGGAATCACATGGCTGTGACGGCTCAATTCATCTTCGATGGCGAGACCGACGCCGTCATGTGCACTAGCCTCATCGTGCACGTACCGCGCGTTCTGTGGCGAGTAGTGCCTGCCGGTTTCAAGATGGGCGAAAGGATCTACAACAGTAAGTGCACCATCAATCACACCGGTGATTGCCGGGAGTATCTCATCCTGGACGACCGAGTGCAGGCACTTGTCGATTATTACCGACAGACCGGTGATGACGGCGTGTTCCAGCTGATGGTCTTCTACTGGCGCCACCTGTTCGTGCCCGAAATGGTGAAGGTTGCTGGCTGAACCAAGGCCCCGCGTATGCGGGGCCACGCCATTTGTAGACCTACAATAAAAATATCACCAAAAAACGCCGCTGGATGTGCGGCGTTTTTTGTGCGGTCTTAGCGGCTAGGCTTTTTTGGCAATAATACCTTCGGCCACGTTGTTTGGTACTTCTTCGTAGTTAGCAAGTTCCATGCTGCTGCTGGCGCGGCCTTGGCTCATGCTGCGCAGGTCAGTGGTGTAACCGAACATTTCACCCAATGGTACGATTGCGGTGATTTCTTTAACGCCACCGCTTAAGTCTTCCATGGATTCAATGCGGCCGCGCTTGGCGTTAAGGCTGCCAATAACGTCGCCCATGAAGTCTTCTGGAGTGACAACAACGACTTTCATGACTGGTTCAAGCAAGACTGGCGAGGCTTTTTTAACGCCTTCGCGAGTAGCTAAAGCGCCGGCCATTTTAAAGGCCATTTCGCTTGAGTCAACTTCGTGGTAGCTGCCGTCGTACAGCGCAGCTTTGACGTCGATGACTGGGTAGCCGGCAATCACGCCGCCCTTTAGGGTTTCTTCGATGCCAGCTTTAACTGGGTTGCGGTATTCTTGTGGAACAACGCCGCCTTTAATTTCGTCAACAAACTCAAAGCCTTTGCCTGGTTCGTTTGGTTCGAGGCGCAGCCAAACGTCACCATACTGACCACGGCCACCAGATTGTTTGACGTATTTACCTTGCACTTCAACCTGTTTTTTAATGGCTTCGCGGTAAGCAACTTGCGGCTGACCAATGTTGGCTTCAACTTTAAATTCGCGCTTCATGCGGTCGACGATGATCTCTAGGTGGAGCTCGCCCATACCACTAATAATGGTCTGGCCGGTTTCTTCGTCGGTGTGTACGCGGAAGGTTGGGTCTTCTTCGGCCAAGCGCTGCAAGGCCAAAGCCATTTTTTCTTGGTCGGCCTTAGTTTTTGGTTCGATAGCAATGCTGACAGGTGGTTCTGGGAAGTCGATGCTTTCGAGCAAAATTGGGTTAGCTGGATCGCACAAGGTTGTGCCGGTTGTGGTACCTTTAAGACCAACAACCGCGGCGATGTCGCCGGCGCCAATTTCGGTAATGTCTTCGCGCTTGTCGGCGTGCATACGTAGTAAGCGGCCAACGCGTTCTTTTTCGCCGGTGCTGGCGTTTAAGATGTAGCTGCCGGCGCTTAATTTACCACTGTACACGCGGACGAAAATCAGCTTACCAACAAATGGGTCGGTGGCAACTTTAAAAGCCAGGGCTGCCATTGGCTCGGTTTCGGCGGGTTTGCGTTCGATTTTGTCGCCGGTTTTAGGGTGCGTGCCCCAAATGGCGTCAATGTCGAGTGGGCTTGGCAAGTAATCAACAACAAGGTCCAAAACTTTTTCGACGATAACACCGCGGCCGTCACCACCAGTAACAACGTAGAATTCACCGGTCAGTACAGATTTGCGGATAGCAGCCTTAAGTTCGGCTTCGGTGATGGCTTCTTCGCCGCCTTCGAGGTATTTTTCGAACAATGTGTCGTCAGCTTCGACGGCAGCTTCGACGAGCAATGTGCGGGCGTTTTTGGCTTTGTCCAACATGTCAGCTGGTACGTCGCCTTCAACCAATTCGTGGTCGGTGAAGTCGGTGTAGGTGTAGGCCTTCATGCTGACAAGGTCAATGACACCATTAATGCTTTGTTCGAACCCAATTGGTAAGTGGATTGGCAGGGCGCGCTTGCTTAGGCGTGCGTGGATGCTTTCCAACGATTTGTAAAAATCACCGCCAGTTGAGTTAATCTTGTTAATAAAGCAAATACGTGGCACACCATATTTGTTGGCTTGGCGCCATACGGTTTCGGTCTGCGCTTCGACGCCCATTTTACCGTCGAACACAACAACGGCGCCATCGAGTACACGCAAACTGCGCTCTACCTCAGCCGTAAAGTCAATGTGGCCGGGGGTGTCGATGATGTTAATTTTGTGGTCTTTCCAAAAGCACGTAACGGCGGCGCTGGTAATGGTAATGCCGCGTTCGCGTTCTTGAGCCATCCAGTCAGTGGTGGTTTCGCCTTCGTGAACGGCGCCAATTTTGTGGCTTAAGCCGGTGCGGTACAAAATACCTTCGGTGGTAGTTGTTTTGCCGGCGTCGATGTGGGCGATGATACCGATGTTGCGGAATCGCGCCAATGGGATGTTGGTGGTTGCCATGAGGGTCCTCGTTAATTTATTAGCCCAAATTCTTGAGACATCAAAAAAGGGCGATTTGGAATAATTATACCATAGAATCTGGGGTCAAAGCTAGCGGTTTTACATGCAAACTGTGTGCGTGCGGGGTGGCTAAGTACACCACCCCGCACTGCGTCACTCAGTTGGAGTCGGAAATAGATAGTGATATTCACCTACGCACCTGAAAACCTGGAGCGTCCCTGCAAATTGCCGTACTGTGCCTTCGCGCAGCATCAAATTACGGGCATATATACTCATATAGCACGTTTCATTGGTACCCTCTTGAACAAAGGGCAAGTACACATTTGTCATGCGTCGCTCACGCATGAGTCCATGCACTTGTCGCAGTGGCACACCACACCAAGTACCCGTCAATGGGAGCTGTAGCGGTGGGGCGGCTGGAAAGCTCATGAACGCATCCAGTTCCATCCGCAATTCATAGCCCGAATCTGGGCATTCTTCCATCGTCGCGTGCAGATACGAATTGTTCATGGACTGCAACAGCACCGAATTATCCTTTTTGTTCAGGACAAGTACGGTAAAAAGCTTGGCGGTACCCTGGTATGTCACTGGGATTGCGGCACTGAATTCGAGGGCCGCGCACAGCTCCGTCCAGGTTACGGTCGTGAATTTATCGAGGCGAGGTAGCAACCCCACTATTCCTCCGTCCGCAATAGTCATAGCAACGCATAGCGCTGCAGACCTTCGTGTACGTCGCCGAGCTGCACCGGCCAACTGCTGCCGTCGAGCGCAACAACCTTATACTGATCGCCCACCTTTACTAGTCGCAGGTGATATAACGCGTTTGCCCTTACCCACGGCGTAAACGGCAAAAATACATTTGGATGATTCCCTGGTGGGCTAAGCAAGCGGCGGCCTGGCGGCAAATCCATGCTATACGGCGGCGGCATTTTGAATTTCATGGCGTGGAGACTCGAAAACACAAATGTCGTCGTTTTGTCTTCATTCTGCTCAATAGTTGCTTCACGCACTTCGCCGACCATGTCACGCAATCGCACAAACATTGGACCACGTTTGTAAAAGCAATTGTAGCCGTCAAAGTCGAGCACTCGGACGCTCACCAGCCACGACTCGCCGTCTTCCCCATCTAGCCGCACGGCACCGCTAAGTAATTGCGCTGCCTGGATTGTTCGCACATCCGGCCCTCTGAACTTGCGCTTAATTTGCACGTCTCAGGCTCCTCTACTGAGTTACTGACGCTACGCACTTTATAACACAAAATGACACCTCACGCTAGGCAAGGTGTCATTTGTGCGACTAAAGTTATATTAGCTGCGAGCAAAGTGAGCAAAGGCGCGGTTGGCTTCGGCCATGCGGTGCGTGTCTTCTTTCTTTTTGAAGGCAGCGCCGGTTTGGTTGGTAGCGTCTACCATTTCTTGCGCCAAACGTTCGGCAATTGGCATACCCTTGCGAGCACGGGCAGCCTGCACAAACCACATAAAGGCTAAGTGTTGCTGGCGGTGACCCTGTACAGGGAACGGAATTTGGTAGTTTGCACCACCAACGCGGCGGCTTTTAACTTCCAAACTTGGGTAAACGTTTTTGATTGCTTTTTCGAACATTGCTGCTGGGTCGTCAGTTTTGAGTTTTTTAGCAGCGATTTCCATAGCTTCGTACACAGCGCGTTCGGCAGATTGCTTTTTGCCGTCAACCATTGTTTTGTTGATAAGGCGTTGCACAAGTACGCTGTTGTATTTGCGGTCTGGATTAATTTTACGGATGAGCGATTTGGTAGTTTTGCGTGGCATTATTTGCTCTCCTTTTTGGTGCCGTATTTGCTACGGGCCTTTTTGCGGTCTTTAACACCTTGCAAGTCAAGCGTGCCGCGGACAATGTGGTAGCGCACACCTGGCAAGTCTGGCACACGGCCACCGCGAATAAGCACAACTGCGTGTTCTTGCAGGTTGTGGCCTTCGCCGCCAATGTAGGCCCACACTTCGTAGCCGTTGTTTAGGCGAACGCGGGCAACTTTGCGGAGCGCTGAGTTAGGTTTACGTGGCGTGCGAGTCGTAACTTTAATACAAACACCACGCTTAAGCGGCGCGTTTGCAGCATAGTAACGGCCCTTAAGAGCATTGTGAATACGACCCAAAGCGACTGATTTGCTCTTTTTTGCAGCCGTTTTGCGCGGCTTGCGGACTAACTGGTTAATAGTTGGCACTGGGTGCTTCTCCTTAAAATGTTTAAGGCGAACGCGCATGGTAAGTGCACGGTCGACCTTCTTACTTATGCAACCAACTTGGTAGTGTACAACACCTTTAAAAACTACCGAATTGGTTGAAGTGAAACTCGCATATTATTGTAACAGATATTTTGCCGGGTAACAAGTGTGCTTGCAATGGTCGTAGAATTATTGTACGTTAGAATTCCGAGCAAACGTTGCTCGGTTTTTGTGCATCTGGGGTAAAAAATGAGCGATAACCAAACGCACGACGGCGAACATGACTTTGGCAAAGAGCCGATCCAGGTTGGCCACATGGCACCCGGTGAAACGCAGGAGCGAGAGTGCACTCATGCCAATTGCGGTGTGACGTGCACGGTGACGCGCGTGGGCTGACGATCACATTCGTACCAACAATCCTATTTTAAATAAGGAGGTGTTACTATGACCGGCATTCCGCCTGACACCGAGCTTGATCTCGATGAGCCGCAGCAGCCCGATCCCGAGCCCGAGCCACTCTGATGCACCGCATGCACGCCGCCCCATTTCGTCGGCGTGCATGCGCACTTACCCTAGCACTCCTTTCCAATGTGTGGCAAAATACATTGGTTGTGAATAAACAAGTTTACTCATTTTTATTACGTAGCTACGGGCGCCGACCCGGTATTTGGTTTGGCATTGTTGCCGAAATTATTCGCACTCTTTTGCAACGTGTAGTCGTTACTATTATTGTGGCGCAGCTTGCTGCTGATCTCGCTAGTCATAATCTTGCAAGCGCACAACAACACGTCTTGTGGTTTTTGGTCGCTTATTGTGGCGGCGCGCTTATTGGCGCTGCGGGTGATTTGGTTGCGGTTTTTACCGAAAATAGCGTGTACGAAAAACTCGGTCTGGCCTTTTACCAAAAAATTACGGGCAAAGATATGTCATTCTACCGCGATCACCAAACCGGCTACTTAGTGAGCTTGTATCGACAGCACCTTGATGGCCTTATGCTTTTAAACCGGCTTATTCGTAACGATGCAGTGCGCATGATAATTTCATTACTCGCCCCCGTTATTGTGCTATTTTTTGCCGGCCCAATACTTGGCTTAGTCGCACTTGCAATCATTATTGTGCAGGCCATATACATTGCGTGGGCATCAACAAAAGCCACAAAGTACCGTGAGCTAGCCCACGAAATATACCGCCATGTTACCGGCCTCGTTTCTGACCATATAACTAATATTGTGGCGTTTAAGTCAGGTGGACGCAACGCAGAAGCAATCGCCACGCTGAAGGACCTAAATATTAAAGAAACAAAAATGTTCTGGCTGCGGCGCAAAATCGGCATCTTTTTAGATTTGCCACGCGAACTTGCCACCGCGATCGGCGTTGCCGCAGCATTTTTCGTTGTGGTAAATGGCGTGCAAACCAGCAGTTCATCAGTCGCGCTTATTATTATAACTATTACCTATATGTTCCAGATTATTCGTAGTATTAGCGACCTGCCAAATCTCGTGCTGCAAATGGATGAGCAAGCGACAAAAGCCTACCCAACATTCGCTTATCTTACCGACGATTACGAAACTATTCGCGACGCTGCTAAGCCCAAAAAACTCATCGTAACTAAAGGCGAAATTGCACTGCGCCACGTTAATTTTAGCTATCCATCGCAGCATGGGAGCTCGATTCCTGTATTCAGCGACCTGACTGTAGCTATTGCCGGTGGCCAGCACGTGGGCATTGTTGGTCTGAGTGGCGCAGGCAAAAGCACGCTGACCAGTTTACTGTTACGATTTGACGACGTGACGGGCGGCTCAGTGGTTATTGACGGCACCGACGTTCGCGACGTCGCTCAAACTGACCTCCACCGACAAATAGCCTATGTGCCGCAAGAACCATTGTTGTTCCATGCCACGGTGCGTGATAACCTCGCCATGTTCAACCCAGATGCAACGGAACAAAAAATAATTGCTGCGGCCAAAGCGGCACATGCTCATGACTTTATTCAAACCTTGCCCCAAGGTTACGAAACTATGGTGGGTGAACGCGGCGTTAAACTTAGCGGCGGTCAAAAACAGCGCATTGTTATTGCCAGGGCCATCTTAAAAAACGCGCCTATTATGATTTTCGATGAAGCCACCAGCGCGCTCGACACCGAAAGTGAAAAAATTATCCAACAAGCGCTACCGACGATCATTGGCAAACATACCGCAATTGTAATTGCCCACCGTTTAAGTACTGTCGCTGGGTTGGATCGCATTCTTGTTATGCACAATGGCAACATTATTGAGGACGGTACGCATCAGCAATTACTCGACCTAAAAGGCCGTTATTACGAGTTGTGGCAAAAGCAGATTCACAGAAGTTAGGTCTTAGGGTATAGTTAATCGATGTGTGCAAAACCTACTACGGAGGTTAGCAGCATGCCTGGAGGGCTATGTGGCCCTGAATACACTGACGGTTCTCGCTTCGACCAACTACCGGAGCAGCAGGACGCGACCATTGAAGGCGCTAGCGACAACGCTCGCACACGTGCCGACGACGCCTTGCCACGTGGAGACATTGCACCACTTGCTGCTACGGCTGCTTTGGAGCTGTCGGTGCCACTCGACAATGCCGAGCCAGCTTAGACTTACTCCGGTCACGGACGCGAGTACAAAGAAACCAAAAACATTACTCAAGGAGAGAACGTGGGCAAATCACTGCCCAATGACGCCGATGGCCCGTACGGCCCCGGCACTGGCACACAGGGTTCAACCACCAATTCCGGACAGGGGAGCACTGGCTGATGCCCGACGAATCGACGCGCAATCTCGGCACTGACGACCTCGTCGGCGAGGATTGGCAGAGTGATGCTCAGGTAACGGGCACTGTCGTTAGGAAGGCTGCTGCGGCAAGCACTTCCTCTAGCCAACAGTCTTTCATCGACAATCGAGTCAAGGAGCACAAGCGCAAGACCGAAGAGTAGTCTGCACACAGCGTGCACCCCGGGTACAGCAGCCCGCCCGGGGTGCACCCCACCCAATTTTGACAATACAAAAACACCGCTCACGCGTAGTGCGAGCGGTGTTTTTTGTGTGCGCGGGCGTTCTACAATTCGTCGCTGTTTGGTTCGCTATACGTAACACCGGTGCCGACAGGGATCTTGCGGCCGATGATAACGTTTTCTTTCAAACCGTACAGGTTATCAATGCGACCACTGGTGGCGGCGTTGATAAGCACGCGAGTCGTGTCTTGGAACGATGCTGCACTCAGGAAGCTATCACTCCAAATTGACACCTTAGTGATGCCCAGCAGCAATTGCGTAAACTGAGAAGGTTGTTTGCCGTCGTTTACGAGTTGCTTGTTGGTTTCAACAACAGCAGCCTTAGACACAATGTCGCCGGTCACAAACAAACTGTCGCCTGGGTCTTCGATTTGTACACGGCTAAACATTTGGCGCACAATGATTTCCAGGTGTTTATCAGCAATATTTTGACCCTGAGCGGCGTAAATGCGCAGCACTTCGTTGATGATGTAGCGTTGGGTCGCTTCAACGCCCTTAAGGTGCATGAGGTCGTGCAGGTTGATCGAACCACTGGTCAAACGGTCACCCGCTTCGACGTGGTCGCTGGCCTGAACACTAAGTTGCTTAAAGCCAGGAATTTCGTACCGAGCAGGCGTTTGGTTAATAAGGTTGAGCACAATGTGCGTCTTAGTAACCTCAACCACGCCGTCAAACGGAGCAGTAAGCGGCCGGCTGTCGTCTTTGTCGGCGGCCAAAACGTCGCCAGCTAAAACTTCGGTACCACTTTTAATCTGGGCTTTGCGACCGTCAAGTTCGAGTTTTTCGGTACGACCCTTGTCCGGAGTAATTTGGACAATGTAGTTGTCGCCGTCTTCCCAAATGTCGACGGTACCAGCGATTTCGCTAAGGTACGCTTGACCTTTTGGTGTGCGCGCTTCGAACAACTCGTCGACACGTGGCAAACCTTGGGTGATGTCTTCACCAGCCACACCAGAGGCGTGGAAAGTGTTCAACGTCAACTGCGTACCAGGCTCACCGACCGACTGAGCGGCAATGACACCGACTGGTTGGTGCTCGGCAATGAGTTTGTTGGTAGCCATATCGATACCATAACTCTTTGGCGTAATACCACGGAGGCTAGTGTCGGTCAGAACGCTCATAATTTTGACTTCAGTAATTGCTGTGTCAGCATCAATGGCGTCGGCAATCGGACGAGTAATCAGCTCGCCGGTTTTAACGTGGCCTTTAACATCTTCGGCTGAGTAGCGACCGTACAAGCGGTCAGCAAAGGCAATCATGGTTTCGTCGGTTTCGGCACGGTAAATGGCAAAGCCTTTATCTTCGGCGTCGTCGTCAACAGTGAAGATGTCTTGGCTTACGTCTACCAAACGGCGTGTCAGGTAGCCAGAGTCAGCAGTCTTAAGAGCGGTGTCGATCAGACCTTTACGTGTACCACGAGTTGCCACAAAAGCTTCTAGCGGGCTGAGACCTTTTTTGAAGCTCGAGCGAATTGGCAGCTCAATTTCTTTACCAGTCGCGTCCACCATGATACCAATCATAGCGGTCGCAAGTTTGACGTTACTGAGGTCACCACGAGCACCAGAGTCAACCATCACAGCAACGCTGGTGTCTTCTTGGCCCAAGCGACCCTGCAGCAGTTCGATAACTTTTTTGTCAACGGCGCGCCAATTGGCAAGTGTCAAGCTGTAGCGTTCGTCGTCAGTAATCAAACCTTGTTCGTATTGGTCACTAATGGTTGCGGCAAGTTTATCACCTTCGGCAATCAGCCCATCAACTTCTTTAACGTCGAAGTAGTCAGTCATACCGGTCGAAACGGCACCTAAGGTTGCGTATTCAAGCGCTAAGTCTTTAACATCGTCAGCGATTTTGGCGGTCATTTCTGAACCATATTGTTCAAAAATGCTGCCTAAAACTTTAGCGAGTCTCTTTTTGCCCATAACATCTTCGACGTAGTCAAAGTCGGTTGGCAAAATTTCGTTGAAGTAAACGCGACCTAAACTGGTGTCGCGAACTTCACCTTTAACTTCGACCCGGATTGGGGTTTGCAGCATAATCACACCGTTTTCGTAGGCGTAAATTGCTTCGTTAACACTTGCGAAACGCTTTGGTTCCTTAACTTGTGCGCTTGGTTTAGGATACGTCAGGTAGTAGCAACCAAGCACGATGTCCTGGCTGATGTTAAGGATTGGTGAACCGTCAGCTGGTTTAAGCAGGTTGTTAGTGGCGCTCATGAGCTCGCGAGCTTCGCGCTGGGCGTCGGCGCTCAGCGGAAGGTGCACGGCCATTTGGTCACCGTCAAAGTCAGCGTTAAAACCTTTACAGACCAATGGGTGCAACTGGATAGCTTTACCTTCAATCAGTTTTGGCTGGAAGGCTTGAATGCTTAAACGGTGCAAACTTGGTGCGCGGTTAAGTAGCACGTATTTTTCTTTAATGACTTCGTCTAATGCATCCCACACCAAGCTGTCGCCGCTCTCGATTAAACGGGTTGCGCTTTTAATGTTGTGAGCGTGTTCGTTAGCCAAAAGTTCGGCAATAACAAATGGTTTAAACAATTCCAAAGCCATAAGTTTTGGCAAACCACATTGGTGAATCTTAAGGTCTGGACCAGCCACAATGACCGAACGACCACTGTAGTCAACGCGCTTACCAAGCAAGTTCTGGCGGAAACGACCTTGTTTACCTTTAAGCATGTCGCTAAGGCTCTTAAGACGACGACGGCCACCGGTTGCACTAACGGCGCGGCCACTGCGGGCAGCACTGTTGTCAATTAATGCGTCAACAGCTTCTTGCAACATACGCATTTCGTTGCGACGAATGACTTCTGGCGCATTGAGTTCGATGAGCTTTTTAAGGCGGTTGTTGCGGTTAATAACGCGGCGGTATAGGTCGTTTAAGTCACTAGTTGCAAAACGGCCACCAGTCAATTGCACCATTGGACGAAGGTCTGGTGGAATAACCGGCAAAACAGTCATGCACATGCTAGTCGGCTTAATGCCTGCGCGCTGCATGCCTTCTAGCACTTTAAGACGCTTGAGGACTTTCTTTTTGCGCTGGCCTTTGGCAGCTTCGGCTTCTTCGGCAAGTTCTTTTACTAATGTGTCGAGGTTAATTTCGGCCAAAAGATCGTACAAAGCGGCGCCACCCATGCCCACGCTAATGATGTCTTGGTAATCATCAGATAGGTTGTGGTAGTCGGTTTCGCTAATAAGCTGGCATTTTACCAGGGATTCAAGCTGAGATTTCTTTTGAGCGTAGACTTCGGTAACGTCGTCGAGCTCTTTGCTTTGCGCTGTTGCCAAAGCCTTAACGTCAGCGCCTTCGGTGTTTGCTTCTTTTTCGAAGCGGGCTTTGATAGCAGTTTTTGCTGCTTCGAATTCAGCTTCTGCATCAGCCATAAACTGGTCGCGCTTTTGTTCGTCAACGCTTTTAATAATGTAGCTCGCAAAGTAAGCAACGCGTTCTATGTTGCGTACAGTCAAGCCAAGCAACAAGCCCATTGCACTTGGTGTACCGCGGGTAAACCAAATGTGAGCAACTGGACTGGCCAAGCTAATGTGGCCCATGCGCTCGCGACGCACAATGCTTTTGGTGACGATTTCGCCGTTTTTGTCGACGGCAGCTTCGCGGCTGCGGACACCTTTATATTTGTTTTCGTGAATGTTCAAATCTTTTACCGGCCCAAAAATGCGTTCGCAGAACAAACCGTCGCGTTCTGGTTTTTGGGTGCGGTAGTTAATGGTTTCTGGCTTTAAAACTTCGCCGTATGACCATTCTTTTACGTCTTCGGCAGAGGCCACGGCCAGGCGCACTGCGTCAAAATCGGCAATGCTGGTCGTCATGTGACTTAAACGAGCCATTATGCTACCTCCTTTTCGTCATCGGGTGCAGTGAGTACTGCATCATCATCGTTATTCATTTCGTCGGCAAGTTGGACGCTCATGCCATCGCCGAGGTCTAAGTCACCAAATTCGTCAACTTCGTCAGCAACAGTAACGTCAAGTGGCTGAACGCTTGGGTCGGCAGTGACAGCGGCTGGCTTGGCGGCTTCGTCGCGAATAGTACTGGCCAAAACATCTTCAGCGTCAACAACTTCGGCACGGTTGATTAAATCAACGCGCAGGCCCAAACCTTGCAGTTCTTTTACAAGCACGTTAAAGCTTTCTGGAACTTTTGGTCCGGTAATCGGTTCTTTTTTAATGATCGATTCGTAGGCTTTAGCGCGACCATAGGTGTCGTCAGATTTAATGGTGAGCATTTCTTGCAGGGTACTTGCGGCGCCGTATGCTTCCAATGCCCACACCTCCATTTCACCAAAGCGCTGACCACCGTTTTGCGCTTTACCACCAAGCGGCTGCTGGGTGACCATTGTGTATGGCCCAATGCTGCGGGCGTGGATCTTGTCAGCAACCATGTGGTGCAGTTTCATCATGTACATGTTGCCTACGGCGACTTTTTCTTTAAAGGCGTCACCGGTGCGGCCGTCGAACAATTGGACTTTACCATTGCTTGGCAAACCAGCTTTAGTGAGTTCTTCTTCGATTTTTTCGATTGGCACACCATTAAATGGCGGCGTCGCAACCTTGTAACCAAGGACACGGGCAGCCATACCAAGGTGCACTTCAAACAACTGACCGAGGTTCATACGGCTTGGCACACCCAACGGGTTCAAAATGACGTCAATTGGCGTACCATCTTCCATAAATGGCATGTCCTCGACTGGCAAAATGCGAGCGACAACACCTTTGTTACCATGGCGACCGGCAAGCTTGTCACCGACGCTAATCTTGCGCATTTGAGCGACAAAGATTTGAATTTGCATTAGTACGCCAGCTTTGAGTTCGTGCCCGTTCTCGCGGCTGAACACTTTAACACCGACAACTTTGCCGTGTTTGCCGTTGCTCATGCGTTGGCTAGTGTCGCGAACATCTTTAGCTTTTTCACCGAAGATAGCGCGTAGCAAGCGTTCTTCGCTGCTGAGCTCCTGCTCGCCTTTTGGCGTAATCTTACCTACCAAGATGTCACCGGCGTGAACTTCGGCGCCAATGCGGACAATGCCGTTTTCGTCGAGGTGACGCAGGCTTTCTTCGCTGACGTTTGGAATGTCACGAGTAACAATCTCTGGCCCCAACTTAGTTTCGCGGACTTCAACCATGTAGTCGGTAATGTGGATACTGGTGAGGTCATCATCTTTAACAATACGTTGGCTTAAGATGATGGCGTCGTCCATGTTGTAACCACCCCAAGGCATAAAGGCAACAATGAGGTCACGACCAACGGCGAGTTCGCTGTTGGCGATGCTCATGCCTTCAACAAGCGTTTCGCCTTTTTTGACTTTTTGGCCACGTTCGACAATAACGCGGTCAGTCATGCTTTCACCGTCGTTGCTGCGCTTGAAGTGCTGCGGCGTGTAGGTTTTTACACCGTCTTTGTATTTGACTTGCACTTCGGCGGCTTCGGCTTTAACAACTTCGCCTTCGGCTTCGGCAACAATCATCTGGCCTGAGTTTAAGGCGATTGCCTTTTCCATACCTGTACCGACAATTGGCGAGCTTGGTTTAATAAGCGGCACGGCTTGTTTCTGCATGTTTGAACCGGTCAAGCTGCGGTCGACGCGGTTTTTTTCGATAAACGGAATCAAGCTAGCGGTGCTACCCAAAATTTCTTTGCGAGCGGCGTCTATGTACGTGACTTCGCTGGCATCAATTTCACCCGGTTTGAGGTTAATGCGGGCTGACACGCGGTCGCTGACAAATTTACCTTCTTTGGTGAGTTGGTTACCTGCTTCAGCGATGATTTCGCTAGCTTCTTGAACAGCGTCAAGGTACACAACTTCGTCGGTGACTTTGCCTTTGACGACTTTGCGGTATGGTGCTTCAAGGAAACCATATTCGTTGACGCGGGCATAGCTAGCCATGTTAAGCACTAGACCAATGCTGGCGCCTTCTGGGGTTTCTACGGTGCAAAGACGACCATAGTGAGTAGCGTGAGCGTCGCGCACATCAAGACCGGCGCGTTCGCGACTTAAACCGCCAGGACCGGTGCTAGTAAGACGGCGTTTGTTAGCAAGTTCACTAAGCGGGTTGGTTTGATCCATGAACTGGCTAAGCTGACTGCTTGCGAAGAATTCGCGTACAGCTGCAACAACTGGGCGAGCGTTAATGAGCTGGCCAGGGGTGACTGTTTCGATATCGCACATGCTCATACGGTCGCGGGCGTTGCGCTCCATGCGCAGCAAACCAATGCGGAATTGGCGCTGGACCAATTCGCCGACCATTTTAACGCGGCGGTTGCCTAAAGCGTCAATGTCGTCTGGTGCACCTTGCGTGTTATTAAGGTGGATGAGCTCCTTAATAATGGCAACCAAGTCCTCAATGCGCATAACACGGTTTTCGGCAGTGTTAGAAACATCAAGACCAAGGCGTTGGTTGATTTTGTAGCGACCAACGCGACTAAAGTCAAAGCGCTTAAAATCAAAGAACATGCGCTGGATTAATTCGCGGGCGTTGTCGACGGTTGCCAAATCGCCCGGGCGCAAGCGGCGATACACTTCGATTAATGCTTCGTTTGAACCTTTTGCCGGATCTTTGTCGAGGGTAGCGTCGATATAGCTAATGTCGCCAGTGTCGGTGTCCTTAAACAATTCTTTAATTGCTGTATTTGTTGGGTACGCTAAGGCGCGCAGCAATGTGGTGACTGGAATCTTGCGGCGACGGTCAATTTTAACGTACAAAACACCGCTTTGAGCGGTTTCGAATTCCAACCATGCACCACGGCCCGGAATAACTTTGGCCCCATAATAGTTGCGGCCACCAGTAGCGTCAGCAGTAAAGAAAACGCCAGCCGAACGAATAAGTTGGCTAACAACGACGCGTTCAGCGCCATTAATAACAAACGTACCGCGGTTGGTCATCCATGGGTAGTCACCGAGGTAGATTTCTTGTTCTTTGACCTCGCCAGTTACTTTATTAGTCAGTTCGATCTTTGCTTTTAATGGCGCTTCAAAACTAATGTTGTTTTCGCGCGCTTCAATCTCGCTGGTTTTAGGCGTTTCAAAGTGGTATTCCTTAAAACGTAGTTCAAGTTTTTGGCCGGTGTAATCCTCAATAGGATTAATTTCGGCAAAAATTTCACCCAAACCCTCTTCGACAAACCATTTAAAGCTGTCAGTTTGGTGGGCGATAAGGTTAGGCAGCGCGAGTGCTGTGTCGTCTTGCGTAAAGAGGACGCGAACAGCATCGGCTGGCTGTGTGCTAGCTTTGGTGCTCATCCAAAAATGCCCCTGTCATTTTTTAGTTATTTCGTGGCACTTCCGCGACAAAATCGCGGCCCCGAAGATCCACTAGGCAGGTCCTATAAATATCGCTGGCCAAGCGTTTTACAGGTATAAATCACCTACCTTACACTACTTCTTACGATGTATTATGAGTGAGTTTTCCACTGTCGTCAAGAAGTTTTTATAATTTCTATTGTAATATTGTCAATGAGATGCTTTCGCGCCCTCACCTTGCGGCGGGGGCGCGTCAGCCAATTACTCAGCCAGATTTGCAAGGACTTGCCCTACACTGCTCCGCATACGGTGGAGCGGCAGCTGTAATGTCTGCGTTACAAAGTCTTCGTGGCCTTTTTTGATAGGCCACTGCGCAAACCCGAGCTGTCGGTACCACGACGAAGGCCATTCACAAGGGTGGCGTGGCCACCGACGAGCAACATTAAGCCACAAAAGACTGCTGGACTCGACATTGTTTTGCTCGACTATTGTTTGCAGTAGTAGCCGCAACATCTGTTTGCCGAGACCTTGGCGTTGTGAATGCGGGTGTGTATGCAACTCAGCAAGGAAGACGCCGCTTTCTTCCAACATGCACAGCGCAAAACCATGAAGAATGACGTAACCTTCTGTTTCTTCCACGGCGATCGTCCACACCCATCCTTTTGCGAACCCTTCGTGCAATTGTCGCAATGTCAGCTTGGTATGGATGCGGCTGAGAGGGTCGGATTTAAGCGCGGCCGCGAGGCTTTCGTTGTGTTCCCCTCCAAAACGGGCAGTGTACGCGTCGCGAAGCACAGTGGCGACACCGACCGCGATGTCATGCGTAACATCGGTCGGCTCTAACACTCTGACCTTAATTGGCATAAATTCATATTATTTCATTTTTGGGCTTAGCGTCAAATGCCCGCCCTGCCAAAACGTGAGACAGGGCGGGCACGCGACATGCTGACTACACGTGCTCTGCACGGAGGTCATCGAGCGAACGAGCCACAAGCAATGCCCCGCGCACCTGCCCGCCATTCATGTAGCGATAGGTCTGGGGCTTGTCCTGCACTGTAAAACCGCCGAAACCATTGGCGGAATTGATCAGAATTCCCAACGAACGCTCGTTGTCCGGTCGCACCACAGTGAATGGATTGTCTTGCATGGCTTCGTTGTCCACGAGGTCGGCGGCGATTTGCTGAAGCATTTCGACGCCGATGTGCCGCTGCTCGCGCGGACGATTTTCGTCCAACCAATACGCCAACCACGGTCCGCTGGCACATGGCGGCAAGGCCGGCCCATGGAATTGTTGGCGTAACTCAGCCTGTTCGGCAGTTGCCGCGCCGATCGCAGTACGACCGTAAAACACGATGTACATCACGTACTGGCCGTTGCTATCGTGCATCAACTCCAGCCGCGACTCCAGCGTGACACCGCTTTGCGACGGCGTAGCATGCCACCTGTGCAGATCCGGAAAATCAACGGCAAGGTCAGGATTTTTGCTGACGATCTCGTGAATCTTTCGGCCAAGCAGCCAAAAATTTAGCTGCGGATCGTCCAGTCGCACAACTCGCAAAGCGGGGTGTTGGCGGCCAGGCATTTCATCTTTCACGACAGTGAGCATTGCTGCCTTTCGTTCGCATGTCGCTTGCAGCATCTACTCTAAAATATTTTTGCTTAAAAAGCTAGGATTTTTCGATTATACCATCGGCAACGCCATAGTCCACGGCTTCTTTGGCGTTCATCCAAAAGTCGCGTTCCATATCAGCGCGAACTTTGGCGGCTTTTTGGCCAGTGTTTTTGGCCATGATTTCTACAAGTAATTCTTTAGTACGCAGGCCTTCTTTAAGACTGATTTCCATATCAGTCATAACACCTTGCGTGCCACCATGTGGCTGATGAATCATCACGCGACTGTTTGGCAACACAAAACGCTTGCCTTTTGCGCCAGCACTTAAAAGGACGGCGCCCATACTGGCCTGCATGCCAATACCAATAGTTTGCACGTCAGGCTTGATAAAATTCATGGTATCTATAATCGCCAAGCCATCGTACACGCTGCCGCCAGGACTATTAATATATAAGTTAATGTCTTTTTTAGGATCTTCGTAGGCAAGGTGCAGCAATTGGGCAACGACTAGGTTCGCAGTGTGTTCGTTAACTTCTTCGCCTAAAAATATAATGCGTTCGTTAAGCAAACGGCTATAAATGTCGTAGGCGCGCTCGCCCATTGGGTTGCGTTCGATAACAGTTGGGACAAGGTAATTTTTTGGATTCATCATAGTATTTTAATCATAAAAAATTAGCACTCATGCGTCAAGAGTGCTAATCGCCGCCAGCGCCACAAACGGGCGCTGGCGGGACAGACAACAGTTACGTGGAAGGCAAAGACCAGTTAAAAAAGAGGTACGCCGCACCAGCAGCAACGAGCGCCATCAAAAACGCTACGATCGCGCTACCGCACTGCTCATTGCGCTGCTTGAGCTCCATTCTGACAAAGGTGCGCCCAAGACCAAACAGCGCACAAACGCCGGCTGCAATTGACAGCCATGCGCCGATCTCCTTGCGAGTTTTGAGCTCAAGGGTATAGGTAGAGCTTGCATGAAGGTATATAAACACCGCCAGGGCAAGTAGCCCAATAAGGGCAATCGTAAGCTGCCCAATGCCGAAAAATGAATTAAGCCGCCGCAACCACTTTGTCTTCATAGCCACTCCAGTAGTTTGAGTCTGCGGGACCTATTTAAGCAAGTTTGCGGTCACGGTGCAACTATTTGCTGTTGAGTTCGACGAGGTGGTTGACAGTTTTTTCGGTCATTAAGCGGTTGGCTAAATCACGGCGCGCTTCGACCGTGTCCAGCTGCTTGGCGATTTCTGGCGATTTACCGTAGCGCTCAAGCATACCCTTAAGACTTTCGTCTAATTCTTCACGACTGACTTCGATATTTTCGACTTTGCTAAGCTCTGCCAAAGCCAAACCAATTTGTACACGGCGTACGGCTTGGTCGCGGACGTCTTTTTTAAGCCATTCTTCTTTGGTTTGACTTTGTTGCTCGAGGTACTGCTCGAGTGTCATACCGCGGTACATCAAATTTTGAACAAAATCGCGCTCAATGGCAGCAGTTTGATCGGCAACAAGAACTTCTGGCGTTGGTACGTGGCTGCCTTTAACTAACTGTTCAACAAGTTCGTCTTTTAATTTGTCGACGGCTTCGCGCTCTTTTTGTTCGGTCAGTTCGCGGGTGATGTCAGCGCGCAATTCGACAAGTGTTTTAAATGGACCAGTTTTAGCGGCGAATTCGTCATTAAGTTCAGGCTTGACGATTTCTTTAACAGCTTTAACCGTCACCTTAAAGGTAACTTTTGCGCCGGCAAGTGGTTTGTGGTGATAATCTTTAGGGAATGTCAGCGGCAAGTCAAACGTATCACCTGTTTTTTTGCCGACAATGCCTTCTTCAAAACCAGGAATGAACGAATGTGAGCCAAGCACTAATTCGTAATCAGTACCCGTTGCACCAGCAACAGCTTTGCCGTCTGCGTCAGAACCAGCAAAATCAATGATAACCTCATCGCCTTCTTTGGCGGCACGGTCGGCATCATTTTTAGTAGCGAGACTGGTTTGTAAACGCTCAATAACTTCGTCAACTTCTTTGGCGCCAATGTCAACTTTAGGTTTTGTGGCCTTGAGTTTTTTGTAGTCGCCAAGTTTTACAGCCGGAATGACTTCAAGTTCGGCAGTGTATTCTAAGGTTTCGCCCGGGACATATTTGGCAATGTCGACTTTTGGTTGGTCAAGTGGAACGAGTTTTTCGGTATCAAATACGTCGACCGCCGTTTTGTTAACGGCATCTTCGAGTGTTTCTTGACTGACATGCGCTGGATCAAGCTGTTTGGCAGCAACATCTGCCGGTACTTTGCCTGGCCTAAAACCGGCAACTTTGACGCTTTTTGCCAAGCGCTCAATTGTCTTTTTTTGGATTGGCGCGAGGTCGTCGGCAGTCAAAGTGACGGTAATTTGTTTTTTTGTGTCGGATAGGTTCTTAATAACGTGCTTCATATCTTATAAGTATACAGTAATCAGATGGTAATGCGAGCGTAAGCTTTTTACGGGCAGAGCCGCTAAACTATATCATCTTCTTGGTGACGATAGTCCTTAATTGATGCAACTAACCGTGCAAATGATAACTTGTGCTCTTTTTCGTTGGCGACATCTTTTAATGTGTACGTTTCTTCGTCTAATTCTTTTTGGCCAACAAATAAAATGAATGGAACGCCTTTTTTAACAGCCGTTTTAATTTGTTTATCAATTTTGCGACCAGTTATGTCGAGTTCGGTATTAACATCTTCGGCACGTAGGCGGTCGGCCAATTTTTGAGCACCTTTAAGCGTGTTGTCACCGAGCACCACAATGTACACTTCGGTAGCCGTTTGCAGCGCGGGAATCAAATTGTGCGTTTGCAAAAAATCGCGCAGCGTAACGTCGCCAGGCGCAAAACCAACGGTCGGCACGGGATCAACACCAAATAGACCAACTAAACCATCGTAGCGACCGCCGCCAAAGAGCGAACGAGCGTTATCTGGGTTAGTGTCAAAAACTTCAAACACAATGTCAGTGTAATAATCGAGGCCGCGCATAAGTCCAATGTCAAACGTAGCGCTTTTAACGCCGTGTTCGCGCAACAATGTAAATAACATTTGAACTTCGCGGATGGCGTTTGATTCCAAAATTTGCTTTGGCAAGTCACCCATACTTTTTGCGGCAAACAATTGGGCAATTTTTTTGAGGCCAGACTGCATCTTGGGCTGATCAAAAATATCTGCTGCTTGGTCGCGGAATTCGGCCGGCGTAATTTTGTCCTTGCGGTCAAACAATTTGATCATAAGTTGCGCCTGCACAACGTCGAGCTCTAAATATTCCGCCATCATAAAATTGACCAGGCTGCGACTGTTAATTTTAATGGTGTACATTTTGTCTGTCGCGCCAAAAGCTTTCATAATTTGGTCGGCCAGACTAATGATTTCGACTTCTGCATCAATAGTTGCGACACCAAAAATATCGACGTTGAGTTGCCAAAACTCGCGCAGGCGACCGCGTTGCGGACGTTGGTAGCGCATAAAATTAGCGATCGAATACCAGCGTGCGGGCATAGCGATTTCTTGCCGGCGGGCGGCGACCATACGGCTAACGCTTGGGGTCATTTCGGGTCGAATCATTACCTGTCGATTGCCACGGTCGGTAAATAAATAGCTCTCGTCGTTGACGATTTCTTGGCCAGTTTTGGCAGCGTAAATTTCGAGTGGTTCGAGCATTGGCGCCATGTATTCTTGGTAGCCATAGCGTTGGGCGACGCGACGCCACACACTGAATATATAATTTTGCACGCGCATGTCATCGGGGTAAAAATCGCGCGTACCCTTGTAGGGTTGAGTAGATAGCATTGCCATAAGTATTTTCCTTCTTTATTGTAACAGAATATAAAAACGCCGAGGCTTCCCGGCGCGTTTTTGTTGGTCGAATTTTGAGTACAAAAAACTAGCCGAGTCGCGCCGGCTTGATATGCGAGGGTTGTTGCATTTGGTGCATCATACGGCTATTAGAGTAGCACGTTTCAAGTCCGCCTTCAATTCTTTTGTTTTGCCACACCGCCCACCTCTTCGTTCCTGCCTCCGCCGTCACCACTACGCCGCCAAAACAGGCGGCTCCGTTCGCCTCGGGAAGAGAATGTGCCGGCTTGAGACAGGAACGAGTGGCGAGTGGCTTCGCAAGTCCCGAAAACATAATTTTACAAACAAGTGTTGTATAGCGCTGACGGCATCTGTATAATTGCCTTAGTTTCCCACAAATTTTGCGCGAGTGGTGGAATGGTAGACACGCATGCCTTAGGAGCATGTGCCTTACGGCGTGGAGGTTCAAGTCCTCTCTCGCGCACCATGAAATTATCACAGATAAGAAAGTGTTCCAAAAACGAACACTTTTTTGTTTTGCCTAACTTGTATTTGCCTCATTCAAGTCCTCTCGCTCAAAGTCTGTCATACTAAATGTCATGAAAACCGTACTATTTACTGAATTGCCCGCGGAAGATAAAAAACTATTAAAAGAGGCAGTTAGGCGTCTCCCCCATTCGCTTAATAAAATCACTAACCCCAGTACAAGTGCTATTGCAAAAGCAGAACATGGTGATTATTTTGGCAACAACATATTCTTGTCTAACAACACGCTTGTTTGCGCCGAGGCCAGCGCGCTCGCAAGCGCAGCAGCAGCGGACGATCGCAGGGTCAGCAAATTATACCTAGTAATTACTCGCACGAACTCTGAGCCAAAAATAGTTTCACCCTGCGGTAATTGCCGACAATGGCTACATGATTTTGCTCGGCTTAATGGCCAGCACATTCAAGTCATATCTGCTACAAATAAATTAGACGAGGTTATGACTACCGATTCCGACGAACTCTTACCAGAAGGTTTTAAGTCCGCCGGCTTAGGTAGAATGATAACGCATTAAGAACTACGTCAAGCACCCAAGATGCCACGCGCATAATACGTTGACTTCTTTGGCGGCTGATTTATGATGGTTAGGAACCCTCGGGAAGGGACAGTGTATGACCCTGGTGGAAATGGATTGGTTCGTAGAGGTGACTTTTTCGCCTCATCCAGCTGATGTCGCGAAGGAGTTGAGCAGATACTTCCAGTTTTTGCGGTGCGAGTGCGATGGGCTCTACGGCACCTTTTACGCCTTCGTGACAGCAACAAACATGCGCCAGGCAGCAAATATTAGTATCGACAGGGCCTCTATCATACTGCGCAACTGTGGGCTTGAGCAGACAAAATTAGTAGATTTGCGCGTTGTCTACGGACCCACGCATCTTGCCCTCGCTGCGTGGCCGCGTATTCCTGACATTGTTGGGATGGCAGAGATCCAAGACATACTGTGTATAAACAGTCGGCAACAGGTATGGCAACTATCGCAGCGCCCGAATTTCCCGCAGCCAGTCGCCAGACTCAAAGCCGGGAAGATATATTTGCGCAGCCAAATAGTGGCTTTCGGCAAACAATGGCGTCGCAAATAAGCAGTTCTTTCGCACTGCAATAGTACATGGAGTACCATGGGATCTATCGAACCGTCCGAGGACTAGTGTTCAAAAGGGACGAGCTGCGTGGCTTTGGCCGCCTAGCTCGTCCCCACTACCCGCATAAATTAGCTAAACTCAGTAGAATCCTCTAAAAACCCGCCACCAAAACCCTGGCGCGGTCACATCTTGCTGCGAGCGAACTGTGTAGGTAAATGTCGCGTCACCACTAGTAAGTGTTACCGTGCCCACTTTTGTGTCTTTGGGCATTGCGCCGTTTATATCCTTAAAATTAGTTATTGCTTTTACGCTGGCGCCATTCCAAAGTGTTGGTTGTATATCGTTGGCGGCAACGGCATGAACAGTACCGCCCCACGGTAAATTATAGGTAGCTAGCACCTGCCCGGCATGCGCATATGTTTGCGTGCTAAAGTTTTGACGTGCCGAAAGCAAAAGTGATTGCGATTCCTGCAGGGCCGAATCCAAATTAACAGCCCCAACCACCGCAGTAATAATTGTCAGCCGCTTGCCATTTGCCGGCGTATAATGAGCCGCAAGCAAAAAGCAGCCACCAGCTTCGTCAGTGCTGCCGGTTTTAATGCCAACAACGCCATTATTCCCAAGGAGTGTATCTAAATTGTGCACGGTGCCAGCTTGGGGTAATGCTGCGGTTTGTTCGTTTACAATATCAGCTAAGGCTGGATTTTGCATGACAAGCAGCCCAATACGCACCAGATCACTCGCCGTGCTAACGGTATGAGACAAAAAACCACTGGCGTCATCCGCCACAACCGTATGTGTCAGACCGAGCCGTTGCAGCATTTGGTTAGCAAAGCTTACATAATTAGGCAAAGAACCAAACGCCCAAATCGCCGCAGCGTCTGCTAAGTTGTTGGCGCTAGCTAAAAGCATACCTTGTAGGACCTGACGCTCGGTTAGTTTTTCGCCAAGCGTCACGGGTAAGACCGAACCGCCTTCTACTGCATATTTTAGATATCTGTCAACGTCGTTAGGGCCAATCGTCATTGTCGGGCCTTGTTGACCAAGACTGAGTGGTTTTTGTTCAAGAATTGCCAAACTCGTAATCACCTTGGCAATGCTAGCAATGGGCAGCGAAGTCTGCGGCCCGTGCACTGCCAACACCCCATAACCGTCAGCGGCTACGGCAGCTTCGGTACTTGCCGGCCACGTAATTTGTGAATGTGACGTTTGAAGATCATCGAACGAAACCGCATGTGCCGCCACATTTAATTGCCGCATATAATTGAGCGCACCACCAACTAAAACAAGCAAGATCACTCCTAAAATAACACCGCGTCGCTTGACCTTTAAGGCTGTGTTGCGTTTCATCGTGCTCATAATAGCAACTTGTTGTGAATTTGATGTGAAATTTTATACGCATTTTTAAATCCTGGCCTGCCGGCACACCGAAACATTTGCTATAGTTGGATCATGGATGAACGACTTAGCCGCCCAGAAGAAGACGCGACTTTTAGCGGGCGACAACTATCCAACGAACTTTCTGCAATATCGGACGATCATGATCGTGTTGATGCCATTTTGCAAAGATTTGGCAATGAGCGGCGTTCGCTCCTTCACATTGGCGATCCTGAAAGCGGCATTGAATTTATCGGTCTCGGCGCTATTAAAAACGCCGAAACATTGGCAGACAGCGCGCAAACCGCAGCAGAACATTTACAACGTTATTTTGGCGGACGATTAGAAGAAGGCTTCCCGGGACTAAAAGTTTATTTTGGAGACGGAATAATTGAGGGTGGTGGCGAAGCTTTACCCGACGAAAACGCTATTATTATCGACGCCACCAAAGGCGCTATGCCCATTACAGACGTCGAACAATTTTTGGTAGGCATCGGCAGCCTAGAGCCAGGCGATTGGACGACTATTGTCGACCCCAGCGCCACATATGCAGAAATCACAGTAGTACACGAGTTAGGACATTTGCTCGAAGCCAAAGCCCACGGCGCCGAGGGCGTTGCATTTAACGATCTTGACCATTCGGACGCACCAACCAAATATGGCCGCGAAGCCGACCACAAGCCTGGTCCAAATAATGAAGATTACCCTGAATCGCTCGTCTACGACGTCTACGGCCTAAAAATTGACGCAAACAGGCAGGCAATTTTGCGCCGTGATGTGGAGCGTGTCGCTGGTTCAGCCGAAGACTAATCTTCAGTATAACTTGCGCAAACTGCGGTCTTATGTAATAATTATACTTATAACAGTTCACGCATCCTTTGGATGCCACAACGTTAGGGAAGATTGCCATGACCGATGTCATGTCCAACGACGAGCGTGCCATGGACTTCGCGAGACGCTTTACGCCGCAGCTGGTCGACCTGAACGCGCACGGCAGCAGCATCACCTGCACGGTCTTACTCAACGGCCAGTACTACACGGCCAGCAACATCCGTCCGGACTTCACCGCGCCGAGCGACGATGCCGTATTGCGGCTGCCCGTGGTCAACTCCAACAGCACGTTCGCGATGCTGAGCGAGCGCCGCGAGGCGGTCGGCATCCTGCTCCGCGAGGACCGCTGCGAGCGCTGGTTGATCGACAACGTGCTCAAGAACGGACAGGTGATGTTCAGGGCGTGCTGGAGGTCGTACCTCATGTACGTCGGCCTGGACGACGTCGAGCCGAGCAACCGCTCGTACTACGACGCCATCAAGTTGTTCGTGGGTGTCTGGCACCGGCTGTCCGAACTGCTCGCCAGCGCCTGACCCCTAGCAATACCCCGCCCGACTGCGTAAATCACCAACGGTGAACCTCGCAGCCAGCGGGGTTCACTTTTTTAGCGCCACGAAACGAGAGCTTTAGTAAAGACCTTACTGTGGTGTTTTTTTGTCGAGTTTTTGCCGCAGCTTAATCGTCTCTTCACGCAAAATACGCGCAGTTTGTTGCATATAGTCATGGATCATGTGCAATTCAGCTGGCGAATATGTCGCTTCGAGTTTTGCCACTGCCTGGCCCAAAGGCATAAATAACGTGATTATTTTTTTAATATTTGTTGGAATTATTTCGGCATAAACGCGACGACGATCATCATCGTCGTGAACACGGCGCACAAAACCGGCCTTTTCGAGCCGCTCAATCGAAGCGGTTTGCGCGCCCAGCGTTAAGCCAGTAAGTTGCGATAATTGCCCCATTGTTTTACGGCCTTCAAATAAATAAAGTAAACATTTATGATCTGTTGGATTGAGGGCTAAATGGTCAGCAATTGTCTGATGATAAAAGATGGTATGAGTACTAACTGGACTCAGTTGGACGGCTTTTTCTGCTACTTTCTTGTCATTCATACTAGACATAGTACTATGTTTTATGTTTTAATTCAAATTATAAAACTATTTTATGCATTGAACAATAGGAGAATACATGACAACAACTAATAACGAACAACATGCCATCATTATCGGCAGCGGTATAGCCGGCGCAGCTATGGCGCTGTTCCTTAAAAAGGCTGGAATTAAGGCGACGGTTTACGAAGCATACCCCCGCTTAACAACAATTGGCGGCGCCATGTCGCTTGGCCCTAATGGTATGAATGTGCTGGGCGCGCTCGGGCTCGCCGAAAAATTAAAAAGCGAAGCGGCCGTTCTGGAGCGCCTACACTTTAGTAATCAAGATGGCAAGCAATTAGCAGAGACATCGTCGGGTACTATCGAAAAATACGGTTATACATCTTTTGCTCTGCGCCGCGCCCTCTTGCTCGACCTTGTTTTAGGTGAAGCTGAACGCCAAGGCATTGACTTTAAGTACGAAAAACGATTGACAGGTTACACTCAGCAAGGCGATAAGATTATTGCGCAGTTCGAAGATGGCAGCACCGATACTGGCGATTACATTATTGGCGCCGACGGTATTCACTCTAAAGTGCGAAGCGTTATGCTACCAGATGGCCCAAGCCCACAGTACACTGGTCATGTGGCAATTGGCGGGTTTGTCGACGAAAACTACCGAGGCTGGGACGATTCAGGCAACATTAAAAAGACTGTACTTATCTTTGGGCCAGAAGCCTCGTTTGGATACTGCAACATAAAATCAGGCACGCCACAATGGGGTTGGTGGAGTACCTATGGCCAAGCTACCGAACCAACAAAAGCACAGCTCGATGCGTTGACCGACGACAAACTTAAGCAAATGTTGCTAAAGCGTCACGCCGACTGGGCGCCACCGGTTAAGGATTTCATTCAGAATGCCGTCAGCATGATTAAAACGCCTATCTTCGACGTGCCATCACTGCCAACCTGGCATGTTGGCCGCGCCGTGCTTATTGGTGACGCTGCGCACGCCATGAGCCCACATGCGGGTCAAGGCGCTTCGGTAGCGCTTGAAGACGCCATGTACTTGGCGAAAATGTTGCGTGACTACCCATTCGAGCAAGCTGTCGATCTGTACCAACAAGAGCGTAAAAAACGCGCCGAAAAAATTTGTAAAACAGGCCGCGATAACGCCGCTCGACAAGTCGACGCGACACCCGGTCAAGCCCGCATGCGCGACTTTATTATGTCGACCATGCTGCCACTTATGGGTGACAATATGCAAAATTGGATATTTAAATACAAGATCAATTGGGAAGATTAAAAAGATCAAACCTAAAAAGCAACACCGCTCAAACAGCGGTGTTGCTTTTTTATATCATTTATTGTATAATTTAATAATCTACCACTCCAAAATCCTCTGAAGGGAGGGAGACGGTACGATGTACTTCATGCAAACGCGTCGCTTACCGGGTGAGGTCCATACCTAGGCCCTCACACCATCAGAGCGAAGAGAGCATACCGGCACGCCGTGCCACTGGTCAAGTGACCTACTTCGTGGTGTGAGGGCTAGGAACCCCACACCATTTGCGCCCTTCGGGGCGAAGCGAAGGAGATCGCCATGACCAGCCAGACCAACCAGCCCAGCGACATGGGTCGCGAGCAGGTTCCGAACACCAGCGAGGAGCAGGTCACCGATGCACTGACAACTGTCGGCGTCAAGCGGGGCGAGTTCCCCGACGGCGCCGCGACGGTGCTCGTGCTCGACCACTTCGAGCGCCTGCACGCCAAGTACGGCCGTATCGTGCCGCAGGAGGCCAACCTCCTGTTCGTGCGCGATACCACCACGGCCCAGCAGGCCATGCACGAGAACCCCGCCATCGGCGTGGTGATCGCGCAGGGGCTGAGCCGCAAGGTGACGAACAGCGTCTTCGACAGACCGGCGACGACCCTGCAGGAAACCCTCGCCATGATCATCATGACCGAGGACTACCACCGTGAGGGCAAGCCCGTCAACGACTGGCTCGACAGCCCCGACCACACGCTGGCCTTCCTGAAGTTCCTGCAGCAGCAGGAGTTCAGTGGGCTGGTGCAGGTGGTCAGCCGCACGCTCGAGAGCTACGAGCAGGCCAAGATGCTCGACCTGAAGGGTCTGCGCGTCCAGTACATGGACAAGCAGCGCTTCTTCGACGGCACGTTCACCAGCAAGGTGGACGAGCTGTGGGAGCGCATCGCGCGCTACGAGAACTACGAGCGCAAGATGGGTCGCCGGTTCGGCCACGGCTCGGGCATCGCGCTCGACATGGACAACTGTCTCGCCAAGGTGGTGCAGCCGTACCCCTCGGAGGACAAGCTGTTCAAGCGCTGGGCCGACGCCACCCGCTACAGCAACAACTGTCCGGAAGCGATGGCCTGCGAGGAGGTTCTGACGTGGCTCGAGAACCTCAAGCTCGCCATCAAGGCGGGTGACGTTCGGTCGATCTACGACTGCGCGTCCATGCTGCCGGAGCACCGGCAGTCGTGCGACTGCTTCGAGGTGAACGACCCGACGTCCCCCTACTACTGGACGCGGCTCATTCACTGGCTGCACGACGACATCAACCAGGCCGTCTGGGACATCCTGGACATGGCCGGGCTGATGGAGTGGATGCGACTGGAGCTGGAGTTCGACCTGGCCTGCCACAACGCCGAGTTCGACGGTTTCGGCCGTCACGCTCGGCACTCGCTGGGCCTGCAGCTGCGCGAGTTCTTCCAGCCGGAAGGGCCGTCACAGCAGTGGCTCAGCTGGCGCGTCGAGCGTCGCTGAAGTACAGCCCGCCGGAGTTCCGTGATGCACATCCGTGCACCACGGGCTCCGGCCCTACCCTAACTACTTAAACAATTTTGAGTACTTAGGTTAGTTGACAAACTACGCCTATAAATGGTATAAAAGTATAGACCAATTTTAGGTCGTTTTTTGACAAGCAGACAAACACAAAGTGAGATGTAAGTTTACTACTGCAGATTTACATCTCACTTTGTGTGTCCAAACAGGACTCACATAGGGTCACAGCGACCCGTGGCAGCAGCCAGGTGAACACAGAGAGAGCAAACAAAAAATGGCACGTTGTGGTTTCAGGTTCAGCTCGGCCACCATGGCCGTCGACGAGGAGACCGGCGAGCTCGACACCCGCAAGTTCAACGAGCTCATCACGCCGTTATTCGCCAAGCTCATGCAGCTCGACGGCATGCGCGACGTCAAGTTCGTCGACCGCTACGCCATGATCGTGGACTACGAGGAGCACATCACCGGCCCGGAGCGCATCGACGCCCACGTGCAGGAGCTCATGCCCTGGGCGGCCACGCTGGAGGGTCTGTTCCCGCTGGTGGGCGACGACGTCCCGCGAGCCATGCTGATCAAGCCCGAGGAGCCCGAGCGCTACCTCAAGGACCGGCTGTGGGTCAAGGCCGTCTTCACCACCAATGTGGTGCGCTACCCGGTCGCCGAGGGTGACAACAGCTTCGGCCACGAAACGTTCCGCGGAACGACTTCCAAGCTCGTGTCGCAGGCGACGAACATGGACGGCGCCGTCGACTGCTCGGTCACGCTGACCGAAGTCGCGGTGCTGATCAACACCGACGCCACCACGGCCCAGGCCGCGGAGGAACAGATGATGACCGTGTTCCAGGATCTGGCCAACGAGCCGGACAACGGGATCTTCCCGTTCCACCCGGTGGGCACTGAGCTCAACGTCACCTTCAGCACCCAGCAGGTGCTCTGCTGATCCAACCGCCAGATGGCCGACCGCACGCAGCGGCCGGCCATCTGGCCTGGATATGTCTGCTTGTCATCGTTCAGCAATTATCAAACACCCCGCTATTGTCGTAGCGGGGTGTTTATTGTATTACTGTTCTGTGTCCGAGTCGGAGCGGCCCACCACCGCTCCGACCTGGCCTCATCCCCTACTGACAGCAAAATTGAGGTATAACATGCGCCTCAACAACATGCACACCTTGTTGCTCGAGCCTAGCCTTGACCGCTGTAGCGTACGGCAACAACTGCATACGGTCCGTAAGCCGCGACGGCACTAACTCAGTAATGTTGACGCGTTCAACTATTATGCTAAGCCGTCGACTAAAATTATCGGCATCAGGCGGCTCAAAGCCCTTGAGGAACGCAAAACCAACCTCCAGGCAGCCATCGTGCTTGTTTTCGGCGCAACGCTGTATACCAATCTCCAATTCGGTCATTGTGATTGGCAATACCGGGCGCACAACTTCTTTGACTTTAGGCCAAACTTCGCTTCCCATACCTTTTTGAGCGCCGACAAGTAAAATAGCATGCGTGTTGTCATAATGGATACCCGGCTGCATTACTACGCCAGGAATATCCATGACTTTCTTTGCTATGTTTTCGAGCTCACTCGGGTGTTTGCCCTCAAATACAATGCAGTGCATACCTGTTTCCATATTTGGATACACGTACGCAGCGGCTGGATCCACTAACCTCACCTGCTTTTTGTATCGGAATGTGCCAACGTATATTATACCTTTATAATCTAGTGCGTACTACAGACAACCTAAAAGGCAGCCCACCTCAGGACTGCCTTAGCTGGTAGAATGCCAGCGCCGCATCTCCGTATAATCTCGTGTCCACCACAACAACTCCATTAACGGTCGGCGCCAAGCCTCTACCTGGGTATGATAATACCATAAGCCCATTGAGTTTTAAATGATAAATTAACAACGCAATTGTGGATAACTGCATGTCGTGGTAAGGCGGATCGGCAATTATAAGATCAAATTTAGCCTGCGGATTTTGCTGGCTCCACGTGCGACAATTTGCTTTTATTAAGTGTACGTTAGCATCGACGCCAAGCGCAGTGATATTTTTAGCAATGATTTTTTGGGCGATACGATCTTTTTCGAGCGCAACACTGTTCGCTGCGCCGCGGCTCACCGCCTCAAAACTTATAGCACCACTGCCGGCAAATGGATCAAGCACAGACTTACCGTTTATATCCCCCAAAATATTAAACAACGCACCACGCATACGCTCGCCCATAGGGTGAGTTGCCGCACTGTCAGGAGAATCAAAAAAACGGCCGCCCAAACTTCCAGCAATAATGCGCATCCGCATCGGTGTTACTCCGTTAAGCCCTGGGCTTTGGCGGCAGATTCGTACCAAGCCAAGGTTATGACGCGCACAATTTGAGGCGCCAGCACCTCGCGCGTTTCGCGTCCTAAACCGCGTGTCCACCCTTTATGAGCAAAGCGTTCGTACATTTCTAGTTCGTGAATATGCTGAGCGGCGGCTTTAAAAATTGGTATAATACCGGTTTGCAACACATCGCGACAATCTTGCTTGGTTGGGTAGCCACTTTTAAGACGCAGCGGCGCAATAATAGTGGCCACACCCCACTCGTACAAACCATGGGTTGTCATGACACCTTTTGCGCCCCACACTTCCCAGTTTTTAGCGAGCATTTCAATTTTGCTGTCGCCTTCGCCTTTGACAATAAGCTTGTCTTTAATAGTTGTGCGTGTTTCTAGACCTTCGCCACGCAGTTCTTCTAGGCGTTCGGCGAGCGGAAAATGATGCGCCGGCGTTAAACCATCAACAATCGCGTGTGCTTGCCAGGCGGCCTCGAATGCCGCTTTTTCGCGCCGGCCAGCTTTAAGCGCGGCTGTCAGGTTTTTGCTGTGCTGTTCAATCATTTTTATAAGCAGTGTGTCTTTAGGGTCGGTTGGGTCATAATAATGCCACGGTTCGTCTTGGGCGGGCGATTTGCTTTTAATGCCATCCGGGCCATTTCTGCCTTCGAACTGTAGAATCTCTTTAATAGTCGGAAAATTTACCCCTGGCAAGGCTGCCTCGAGCGCTCGTCGCGATACTCGGTCGAGCTTTTGGTGCGCACCAATTAAGCGGCCCGAGTGATTACGTAAGGTTGTTCCTGAATACATGTTAGTTTAATTTGGTTAATCGTCGGTAGCGATTAATCTGCTCCCATAACTGTTTGTATTTTACCAGACTTATGCGGCTAGCAACGATTTTTGTCGCTACGTCGCGGGCTTTTTTAAGCAATTTTGTGTCGGCAAGGTTGGCAAATGACAGATTGAGTTCGCCGTGTTGGGCACGGCCATAAATCTCGCCGGGGCCGCGTAGTTTAAGATCGGCTTCGGCTAAGTAAAAGCCGTCTGTTGATTTTTCGAGCTCGCGCAACCGCTGGCTAACCGATTCAGCCGTAGTCGGAATAAGGTAACAAAAGCTTTGCTCGCTCCCCCGCCCTACTCGACCGCGCAATTGGTGCAGTTGCGCCAAACCA